>Ga0209653_1003566_pt1 | contig 10558 bp, 30 predicted proteins | sample SaaInl6LU_22_DNA_FD_184644 | JGI IMG/M metagenome (GOLD analysis project Ga0209653, IMG submission 184644) | Marine microbial communities from expanding oxygen minimum zones in the Saanich Inlet - ESP_116LU_22_DNA (SPAdes) (version 2) | ecosystem: Environmental > Aquatic > Marine > Intertidal... | reverse complement strand
CCCATCTAAATTAAATCAAGAACAAAGAGCTAAATGCCTAGAAATTTACTATGACTATTACTAAAACATTATATATAGATATGGACGGCGTACTCGTCGACTTGCAGGCAAACTTAGACAAGCAAGGCTGGCATCAGAATGTCTTCAAAGATCCACCTCCAATTTATGGTGCTGTTGAAGCGTTCAATGATCTTTACTTCGATAAACGCTACGACGTCTATATTCTTTCGACCGCTCCGTGGAATATACCAAATTCTTGGACACAGAAACGCTTATGGGTTAGTAAATACTTAGGTGCAAAAGCTCATAAACGCTTAATTCTTTGCAATCACAAGAATTTACTACGCGGTGATTATCTCATCGATGACAGAACTGCAAACGGTGCAGGTGAGTTTCAAGGTGAACTAATACAGTTCGGTACAGGAAAGTTTCCAAATTGGGAGCAAACACTTAAATACTTATTAAAATGAAAAAGAATAAACGTAAATTTTCACATCATAAACTAAAACAAGTACAAATTAAATTACTTGAACAAGAGTACTACGATCGCTTAAATGCTGAAATACCTCAATGGCAACAAGCGTTTTACAAATAAAATAATATATCCTTTGGATAATATACATGTAACATTTAAAATTATAACTATGCAAAAAATTAAATTCTTCAAAAAAGATAATCACAACTTCGCCCGTATTGGCGGTCAAGATTACAAAGGATACACTATTGGCAACTTGCCAGCTAAATTTGCTTTCATATACAATGAAGATGAAGACAAAGAAGGCATTACAGAGTGGTTCAACTACAAAGGTCTAACTTACGTTCCAAAATCAGATAATCCATGGGCGTAATGACTATGAAAGAGCTATGTGAATACTCTTTACAACATAAAAAATTGCGCGCTGCGGAGCATAGACGTAAGCACGCCCACGAAGGTTTGTGCGGTGGACTGACTCAGTCGGAGTATAATAAAATGACTGTAAGACAAAAATCTACTTTTCCAAAAGCTAGAAAGTTCACCCACAACAAAATGTGGCAAGAAACACACAAGAAATTCGATGTACAACAGTTAAATATTATTAAGAAATGTATATAACAATATTAGACTACAATGACGGTACAGTGGCTCGTATTGAAGTATTAGAAGGTATGAGTCATGAAGGTTACGAAGAAGTAATCATAGACAGAGGATTTAAACTAAATAATATCGAGTGGATGGCCCACTCTGATGAAGAAATTTATGAATATTAAGAATTATGACAGAATACGGTAAAAAATTATTACAACAAGAAAACGACTTAGTAAAAAGTATGCTAGTCGACTACGGAATCAGAGAAGTAACAACAGCTAGACAAGCTAAAAATGGTACTCGTGAGTTTGAGTTTCCTGTACCTTGCTATTCAAAGTATCGACTTAAATGGTTTAAGCGTAAGAAATATGACTTGAAAGACTTACCTCGACTACGCATTGCTTCATTCAAATCAGGTTATGTACGTAAGCAAAACGGCGCATACAAACCTTATCAAATAAATCCTGTCTACATGCAGAATTATCAATATGTATGGCAGAGAGATAATGGTCAATTGTACACGTCAAATGGCGTTAACCACGCTCGAGCACTTATTGTGTCACCAATTGTAAGACTAAACTATATACTACAATTTTATTTAAGAAACTATGCGAACAATTAAACTAACAGAAAACGACTGCACTTTTGTACACTATGTGCTACGTATGTACGCTAACCAAACACCTGGGTTAGATCAAGAAGACAAAGAAGAAATACGTGAAGTTGCAGCTAAATTTAAATAATATGAGTAAAATAAAAGAAATAGATCTTATAGCGCAAGGCGTTTCAGATCACTGTATGGAAATAATGTATGACACTGTTGATTGGCAACTAGGTGATCAACCACTAAATGGTGATGACTTTAACGAGCTTCACAGTTATGTAATGAAAAAAGCTATAGAAAATATGTTTTTCAGTGTTTTTAAAGGCGTTACTTACGAGTCAAGATTAAAAATTACAAACAAAATTCAATCGCTATTGGATAATATAAACGAATAATAATTAAAATAATAAACTATGTATTGTAGATGCGGTAAAAAAGTACACCCTGTGAGGTTAGAATTAGGTTATAAAACGTGTGTTGATCACTCAACCACCCAAACATACTCGTATGTACCTATTATCGAGCACAAAACAGGTAATACAATACAGATTGTCAGTCAAGAAGTAAGTGCATCAGTGCACAGAGCTTGGCGGCGTAAATAGCTACATGATTAAAGGCGTAACGAAGCGAATAAATAACAGGTTACCGAGTCCAAATGCTTCAAAACGGCTCGATGATTGTAGCTAAATGGGCGTGAAATGGTTAGACAAAGTAGGTTGGCGGGTACCGTAGTAAAAATCGCAGCAACACTTTGTAACGCAGGTTCGATTCCTGCCACGTCCACTAATTTTAAAATATAATACTATGAAATACCTTTATGAACAACTAGATGAGTTGTTAAACACTATTAAATACTCAGACGCCTCAGGCGATGAAGATCGAGATTACTTAGAAGACGATTACTTTATTGACGTTTTAGAAGCATGTAAAGAAATTGTAGAACTAACAGAAGAAAAAGAATAAATTATGCCAAATATGAGTTATTGCCGCTTCGAAAACACGGCAAAAGATATGAGAGACTGCATCAATGCTATCGAAGATCGTGATGTATATAACTTTGGAGACTACGAACTACGTGGTTTTAAAGATGTATTAGAGTATGCACAAGAAATTGTTAGAATGGAACCTGAAATTGAAAAAATAATAGAATACTATGAAGATTAAAGAATTTTTAGACAGCAGAAACAAGATGCTTGATAGAGGTATCGTGGCAACACCTCATGATAGAGAGTACTTAGAATCATTTGCAAAAGCAAATAACGGATCTATGGACATACTACTAATGCAAATGGCTATCAACTTTGGTTATAAGATGGCTTTAGAAGACGTTGAGGAGGAGTTATTATGAGTAAATACAACGGATGGACTAACTACGCTACGTGGCGTGTACACTTAGAAATACTCGGAGATATTCAGTTTGATGAGCATATTTCTGCGGATTATTTAAAAGAAATAGTAGAAGACTGTGTATTTAGCAATTACGAGATTTACAGCGGATCCCACTTGGTTGAGGATTATGCTAGATCTTTTGTAAGTAATGTAAACTATGATGAGATTGCTAAATACATCAACGAAGAAATAGATTTACAAACAAAATACGATTACTAACAGATAATATAATAAAATAAATAATTATGCAAAAACGACTAAATTTATGGCAAAGGCTAAAGCCTGAGTACAAAAAAGCTATTAAAGAAGATAACAAGAACTGGTCTTGGAAAATAGCTGAAATTAAAAAAGAACTAGAATCTGAACAGTATTTTACAGAAGTAAGATACGGCACAGCTTTTCATGTAATGAATCCTAACAGGCTAAGCTTTCTTGGCGATGCTTTTAATCCCGGCTACCCAGATGAATAAAGAGATAAAAGACAGAGCACATAACAAAGCATTTAGCAAATTATTAACACTTGAACGTGACATTAGCAAGTTAAAGCTAGATATTAGATCTGGTGGCGATGGACGTATTGGTGTTGATATGCTAAAAACATGCTTATCATCAACAGAAAAAGAATTACAAACCTGGCAGTATATTGCCAAATTAATAGAAACAAATGAGTAAAAAAATCCTAACAGACGAACTAATCGAAGAAAAACTAAAAGAAAAAGGCTTATCAATGTACGATCAAGTTGAAAGCTCTCGTGAAAAACTACAAAAATATTATGATTTTGAGCTAACAGACTCTTACAGTGGAACACCAGACTATTCTATATATTCAGAAACTACAGCTGATGGCTACGAAGTATTTGTTGCAACAAGTGGTGATGGTAGAGATGTATGTATCAACGAAGACGTATATTACTACGACAGTGATCTTAGCGACCCTTTATATGATGCTATGATGGATTACAACGAGTTAATATATGTAGACGACCTAGAAGCTTATTATGTGCAAGACGCTCTTGACAGAGCATGGGAAAACTTTATTGACGATATGGTAGGTGAAATTGAAGATGAATTAATAGAACAAGGATATGAGCGTGAAAAAGAAACAGAAGTTGCCTAAATGGTTTAACGGAGCACTGTATTCACAAGGTGAAACAGTAGCAAACCCTTTTACAGGTGAAGAAATAGAACTTACTAATGTTGAGTTGTCTTTATACGACTTTATAATGGGTTGTAATACTGTTTTTGCTAAAGCACCTAATAGAGTAAATGACGAAATGATTAAAGATTTTGATCTAGCATTAACGTGGTTTAGAGTTAATAACCCTGAAGCCTATATGGTATTACTAGATTAATATGAAAAGAAAAGATTTAATAAAAGTGTTTTTATGGGCAGTAGCATTGTATCTGTCTATAGTATACTCTATAATAGCTATTGCTCACATAATATGACAAACGAAGAAATGAATAAATTAGCTGACATAATAGTTGATAAGCTAATAGAAAAACAAAAAGAGTATGATGAACAGTTTCACGTTGACTTGCAAGAGACAATGATGAAAGACGGAGGGTACATACGTCAATTATCTTCAGAAGAATTAATACTTTCTGAGATCGGTAGGCTTATGACCCTATTGTCATCATACGAAGACAAAGAGCAGTATGAAAAAGCTGCTATTATTAAAAACAAAATAGATAAATTAAAAACTAAATTAGAAAACTTATGATAAAACCTATGCTCGCATACAAAGTAGGTAAAAAAGATGTCGACTGGTCCGAGAAAGTATTTGTACAACCTAAGCTTGACGGCGTGCGTTGTATATTTACTAAAGACGGTGCGTTTTCACGTACTGGCAAACAATTTAAAAATGTTGCTCATCTAGAAGAAGATCTTGAAGATTTCTTTAATGATAATCCTAATTCAGTACTTGACGGTGAGTTGTATAATCACGATCTAAAGCACGATTTCGAAAAAATCATATCATTGGTTAGAAAAACTAAACCAACTGACGAGGATCGGCTTGAAGCTGGTAATCTTGTACAATATCACGTATATGATACTATAGCTGAAGGCGTTGGATATGAAGATCGATATAATTGGCTAAGAATTAACCTGCCGATATACAGAACTATGACGCTTATTGCTAATACAAAAGTTGATAGTTATGATGAAGCTAAAATGCTTCACGATGTACACTTAGCTCAAGGCTATGAAGGCTCTATGCTACGCACAAATGGCTTTTATGAGCAAAAACGATCTTATAATCTGCAAAAGTTTAAAGACTTCAGCGATGATGAAGCTACTATTATAGGTTATGAGGCGGGCAAAGGTAAACGAACAGGCACGCTTGGCAAGTTTTATATGCAAGATGACGAAGGAAACCAGTTTGGTTGCCCACCAGGCAAAGGTTATTCCTACAAGGATTTGGCATTTATGCTTGAAAATATACACGACTATATTGGTCAACGTGCCACGTTTACTTATTTCCAACGAACACAAGCAGGTTCTTACAGACACCCGCTATTTAAAGCACTTAGAAATTATGAATAGAGATAAACACATATGGGAAGGCTGGACAGTTGGTGATTTTATTGACGATCTAAATCCTATGTTTAGAATGATACAAAATAAATATATACCAACCCACATTGAATCTTTTAAATCAAGACAAGAGTTAAAAAACTGGGTTAAAGACAACCAACCATATTACAAAAAGCATATACCAGAAGTATTTAATTATTTCGCTAAACAAGCAGGGTTATGAGTGATTGGGAAAAAGATATTTGGAAAACAATACAACATAAACTAAAACAAGAAAAAAAATATGAGCAAACTTATTTGGAAGCTATACGCTCAAAACATGATAAGCGAAGAAGTAGTAGGAATATTATTAGATAAACTATACGAATGAACATATTTTATTTACACCCAGATCCAGCTAGAGCAGCTAGTTTCTTTTATGACAAGCATAAAGTAAAGATGATATTAGAATCTGCTCAAATGCTTTGTACAGCGCATCATCATTATGCTGAGTTGTTAGATTATAAACCTGATTATGTACCTTACAAAAAGGCACACTATAATCACCCGTCAACTATATGGTGTAGGCAAAATGTCAAGCAATATTACTGGTTATACAACCATATGTTGGCGCTTGGTAAAGAGTATACCAAACGATACGGTAAATACCATCTTACTATTAGTAAATGTAGAGATGCATTAGAGATCTGTCCATTTGGCATGCCTGACGGTGAGTTTCATGAACCTCCACAGTGTATGCCAGGTGAATATAAAGTTGAAGGCGATAGCATATCAGCTTATTGGAATTATTATGAACAAGACAAATTTAAAGTAGCAAATAAAAATGAGCAAAAAATTATACGACCATCTTATAAAGACGAATTACAATGGACTTAGAGATAAAATTAAGCAACAATCAAAAACTAGAAAACCTAAAAAACCAAATTCATAATAATGAATTTTTAAACAACCATATAATTATATGTACCTTAAAACCTCAAGGGACTATGACAATAGCCCCTAATAATAAATAAGTAATAGGCTAATGTCACAAAACAGAAACATAAAATGGTTAATAGATAGGCATGTTATATACAGGAGAGATCCTGTTAACGATGTACCTACTGTAGAAACCGAGCATTATAAATACTATGAAGATGGTACGCATGAATGTTATCACTTGTTTAATAGCAAGGCTAAGATTACTACGTATAAATCTTTAAAGTGGCATTTTTATGTTTTGTATTTTCTTAACCAAGAAAGACCTCAGGGTTTGCTGCCTACAAGCGTTTATGAGTTTGTAGCTGATAAAGAAAATGGTTTTGTTACTTTTTTTATTAGTGATAAGAGGCTACAGTCAATGATAGATGATGTGTTTGAAAACGGTGGTAATCCACCGAAAAACAAAAAACGCAAAGTTATATTTAAAGACTTTAGCGGATTAACACCTGAGCAAAAAATGAGTATTGTAGGTACGTTAATCGGTAGATCTAAGCGTGTAGATGATGAAGCAATTTATCAATGCATGCTTGATCTAAACGATTTTGGTAAGAAAATAACAATAGGTCGAATAGCAGGATTACTAAACTGTTCAGCTAGAACAATACATAGAAATATGCACGAAGATCTTAAAAAAGAAAAAGATTATTTAAACAGTCAATTATGAGTAAAGAGTTTAACGAATGGATGGCGAGTATAGGTAACATATACTACGCTGATAATGAACTTATGTCACAAGCATACGACAAAATAGAACAATATGAAAAAGTATAATGTACAAAATTATATAAGATATAAAGAAGATATTAAAAAATCTATGCCTTCTGAGAAGTTTTACGACTATTACACTAGAGATGAACTTATTGTTAAGTTTCTACCTCTTGTAGAAAATTTAGCCCGTAAATTCTCAACAACACAACAAGCTTCAGGTGTCTTAAGTATTAATGATTTAATACAAATAGGATCTGAAGCTTTGATACGTGCTGTAGATAAATTAGACTGGGACAAATTAATTGACTCAGAAGACATCGAAAAAACTTTAAAATCGTTCTTTGCAAAACGAATAAAAGGTCACATTAGACGACGCGTAGACATGGCTAGAGGAGGTATGCGTATACCAGAGCATAAGCTTAATGAAATACGTAAAAACCCAAAAGACAAAAAAATGGTGGCTATGTTTTTCAACAGTGTTTTCTTAAGTATTGATGCTCAAGTAACTAACGATGATGAAGAAAATATGATATATCAAATAGCTGATAAATCAGAGCCTTATAATATACAAATACTTAATATTTATTTAAAAGGTTTGATGAAAAAACACTTAACAGATATTGAATACGAAGTATTAAGATTATCTTACGGCTTAGATTGCGACAAGCATTCGGCTAATTACATAGCAGGTAAACTAGCTATAAGAGGCACAAGCGCTCACGTACGTGTTTCAGAGCTAAAAAAGCAAGCTGTGCAAAAATTAATAGATAATGTCGACCACTCGCAAGTGCTTGATTTTCTGTAAGTTAGACATGTAAAACAATAAAATTATGTGTAATTATATTAATATACCAAAACAATAAACCATATGACCATAAATGAAAAACTGGCTATTATCCAGACAAAGTTTAAATCGAAAAAAAGTAGGTTTAACTCATTCGGCAAATATTACTTCAGATCAGCCGAAGACATTCTCGAAGCAACAAAGCCCTTTCTATTAGAGTTGGGAGTAACAGTAACAGTTCACGAGCAATTAGTTGAGGTTAGTAACATACCTATTATTTGTTCAACTGCTACGATTTCTGATGGAAAAAATTCTATACGTGCATCAGCACTAGTTGGTGTTGATCTAAATCAAAAAGGTATGCAAGTACCTCAACAGTTTGGATCCGCGTCGAGTTATGGTAAGAAGTACGCATTAGGTAATTTGTTCCTAATAGACGACACGCAAGACTCAGATGCGTCAAACAATCACGGCAAAGCGCCAAAAGCTAAAACTAAAAATACCATAACCTCAAAAAAAGATCCAGCATATGATAAAGCGGTTCAATACATAGCAGCAGGTGGTAAATTAGAAGCTATTAAAGCAAAATACAATCTTTCTGCAGAAATAGAAGGAATGTTAAATACTCTATAATGAAAGACGTATTAAAAAAGCTAGAAAATGACGAACATTACTATGGTGAATTTGGAAAACAATACCTTAGTAATTCTGATATTTCTACATTACTTACAAACCCTTTAGCTTTAGGAAAGCAGCAAGCACCACGCCCTGCTTTCTTAGTCGGTGGTTATTTCCACACGGCTATACTAGAGCCCGACAAACTTAGTAAATATAAAATTGTCGATGCTACTACTAGAAATACTAAAGCTTACAAGGAGATATCTGGCGGTGAACTATGTCTGTTACAACACGAAGTAGATCAAATCGAACTAATGACTGAAAAAGTATTAGCAAATGATGTATGCAAAGATTTGATACGTGGTATAAATGTAGACTATGAAAAACCAGGTATTACAGAGCTTGAAGGTTTAAACTGGAAAGGTAAAGCTGATATTGTTAATCACGATGAAAAGCTTATTATTGATCTTAAAACAACAGCAGATCTTAATAAGTTTAAATGGTCAGCTTCCAAGTACAACTACGACAGTCAAGCTTATATTTACAGTAAGTTATTTGGCTATGAATTTGTTTTCATAGTTATTGACAAAACCACTCATCAGTTAGGCATATTTGACTGCTCGCCTGAATTTTATGAACGTGGTAAAGACAAAGTACAAAGAGCAGCAGAACAGTATAAATTATTTTATCAATCAGAGGATTTTGATCCTCAACAATTTTTTATTAATCAAACATTATAACAATGGCAAGAAGAAAAACCGTAACACCAAGAACCAAAGTATGTACAGTAACAGGATTAGAAACTAGTTTAGATAATTTCTACAAAAACCAAAACCACGTTAAAGCTGTAGATAACTTAAGAAGAAATAGTAGCGCTACAAAGTCGCAATTACAAAGGATGTTTAACCAATTAAATGCATACGTATAATGGCAAGTATTATTAAAGCAAGTATAAACCTTAATAACATTGATAAGTCTAAAATCATTGATGGTAAAAAAGGTAAATACTTACCTATAACAATTACGCTTAACGATGAACCAGATCAGTTTGGTAATCAAGGCCCTATTGTTGTAGCTCAATCAAAAGAAGAACGTGAGTCTAAAGCAGCTAAAACTTATTTAGGCAATGTTCAAGTAGTATGGACTAACGGTGATAATGTAGCCGCAGCTCCAAGACAAGACCAACCTCAGCAGGCAGCACCAGCTGCTCTGGACGATGATTTACCATTTTAATTAAATTAAATGCAGACAACAGAGATCAATGGATTTTTGATTGACGAGTTCAATCAACATAAGCTTGAAGTAGGCAAGAAGCAGGGTATATGCCCTCTTTGCTCTGCTGATAGAAAACCCAAAAATCAAAAGGCAAAATGCGCGTCTTATGATTGGGAACGGGGTCTCGGTACTTGTCATAACTGTAATTCAACTTTTCAATTGCACACTTACAAACGTAAGGGCGAAACTGAAAGAGTGTATGAACGACCTAAAGAAAAGGTTGTAAAACCACCCGACAGTAAAGTTGTTGAATGGTTTAAATCAAGAGGTATATCTCAGTCAACTCTTACCGATCTTCGGGTCGGTGAGGGTACTGAATATATGCCACAAACCGGTAAACCCGAGAACACGATAAAGTTCAATTATTTTATGGGTGGTGATTTAATAAACATTAAATACCGCGATGGAAGAAAGAACTTTAAATTATATAAGGGTGCTGAAAAAATATTTTATAATATTGACAGCATTATAGGTTATGAGTATTGCGTAATAGTTGAAGGCGAAATGGACGTGCTAGCTTTACACGAAGCTGGTGTTACAAACGCTATATCAGTTCCAAATGGCGCAACGCTTAACACAAACAATCTAGAGTAC
>Ga0209653_1003565_pt1 | contig 10560 bp, 12 predicted proteins | sample SaaInl6LU_22_DNA_FD_184644 | JGI IMG/M metagenome (GOLD analysis project Ga0209653, IMG submission 184644) | Marine microbial communities from expanding oxygen minimum zones in the Saanich Inlet - ESP_116LU_22_DNA (SPAdes) (version 2) | ecosystem: Environmental > Aquatic > Marine > Intertidal... | reverse complement strand
AAGGATCAACCTTAGAAATTTCTTCAATTATAGCCGTGTACTCAAAATATCCAAGCCCAGCACCACCATAGATTTCAGGCACAAGTATGCCCATAAAACCCATATCGCCGGCTTGATGTAAAAGTTCTTTAGGAAAAAATTGACGTTCGTCCCAGTCCATTACGTGTGGTGTAATGTACTGCTGTGCAAAATCACGTGCAGAAGCTGAAATCAGCTTGTGTGTTTCGCCTAACTCAAAAGAAGGACCCGATTGTATTTCAGTATTCATAGCTAATTAAAAGACAAATATAGAGATAATCTAGCTTTTTTAATGGAGTCAATTTGCGCAATATCAGCCAAGTCCTGCCAAGAGGTTAGCGAATCTTGCTGCGTCCTCAGAGCTACAATGCTGCTGGCCAAGGAAGCACTGACATATGGCGACCGTGAAAGCTGTGCGATAGTCAGGTCGTTGATGTTTTGTTTTGCTACAAGCGGAACAGAATCAAGCTTAAAATGCATCCACAGCTGCTCTTGAACCTCAGATTTTAAACCCCAAACATCGCCTAGCTGTTCTTTAATTAAAAAGCCTCCTAACTGCTTACGCATGCCAATAATACGCTGAGCCAACACAGGTCCAATACCATAAACTTGTTGCAGTGCTTCAGCATTAGCACCATTGATTTCCTTTTTTACCCTTGCCTTTATGGTCTTTTCAGTTTTTTTAATCTCTGGAAATTTTAGGTACGGACGAATACGTTCCATCTCAGCGTCTGATAGACCTGTGATTTTTTTTATGTCTTTTTCTGTAAGAAGATAATTTCCATTATCCCGATAAGCACGAATGCGTTCCACAGCAGTCATGGAAATGCCAAGTTGATACGCTTTGAAATCGGAAATATAATTGGGGTTAAATGGATAAATAGTATCGTTTACCTTGTCGGAAGCTATTTTTATATCCATTAGGGAATCTATTAGATGCTGGACTTCTCTGTTTACAACCAAGCCTTTAGTGTTCTCAGGGCTTGGCTTATACAGTAACGAAATAAGCAAGTGTATAATAAGGAATACTAAAAGAGTCCACAGTATACCCCTGCGCTGTGATTTGTTTAGTTTGTAAAATGGACTTGGGGGTTTCACATGTTACATCAGGATTTGGCCCGTATGGCGTTAAGGTATCTGTTGAGTTCCTTCTTCACGACTGGGAATAAGAAATAAAGCCCGATCATATTGGGGAATACCATGGCAAATATCATGGCATCGGAGAAGGCCCAAATAGAATCCATACTGGCTGCAGAACCAATTATGATAAAAAGCAAAAACAGCAACTTATAGGTCATGTCTGCACGCCTACCCCTACCAAACAAAAATTTCCAAGACTGAATTCCATAATAAGACCATGAAATCATGGTTGATATGGCAAATAAGAAAACTGCAATGGTTAGGAACAAATCAGAATATGGAATGTATTGCTCAAATGCTTTAGACGTAATTCCAGCACCCTCATAAAGGCTGCCGTCTATCAAAACTTTTCCGCTAACATCTTCATAATTAACACCGTCAATTACAAGGCTATAACTCCCGTCGGTTTGTTCAATGGCATTATCGTATTTCGATAAATCGCCGTAGGCAAATTTGTTTTGACTGTTGAATGTGATGATAACCAGAGCGGTCATCGTACAGATCACTACCGTGTCAATAAATGGCTCCAACAAGGCAACCAAGCCTTCAGAAGCCGGATACTTGGTCTTTACGGCAGAATGTGCAATAGAAGCGGATCCTGCTCCTGCTTCATTTGAAAAAGCAGCGCGTTTAAAGCCTACCATCAAAACACCAATGATCCCCCCAACACCAATGGCCTTAGGGTTGAACGCTTCAGAAACAATCAGGGAAATAGCATCATCTAAAAAGCTAAAGTTAACCGATAAAATATAAACACATGCTAGCACATATAAAACGGCCATAAAAGGCACCACACGTTCCGTAACAGAAGCAATACGCTTAATCCCACCAATAATAATAAGTCCTACAAGGATTGCCATCAGCAAACCAATGACAGCCCCAGCACTGGTGCTTTCCAGTCCCATAAGCTGTTTTAAAACGACTGTTGCTTGGTTAGATTGTGCGGCATTCCCTCCACCAAAAGAACCACCAATACAACATATCGCAAAAATGACTGCTGTAATCTTACCTAGTTTGGCAAGACCTTTTTCACTCAAGCCTTTCTTTAGGTAGTACATAGGGCCACCGTAGATTGTTCCATCGGGTCCAACATCACGATATTTTACCCCAAGTGTACATTCCACAAACTTGGTGGACATACCAATAAGCCCACAAACAATCATCCAAAAGGTAGCGCCAGGACCACCAAGAGCAATAGCAAGTGCAACACCTGCGATATTTCCATTTCCTACAGTACCCGAAACTGCCGTTGCCAATGCTTGAAAATGACTTACTTCACCATCTTGACTTTCATCTTTTATGGTGTCAACGATATCACCATCTGCAACATTAACAGCTGCTTTTTCTGACGCTGAATGATGATCAATATCGTCGTACTTTCCGCGCACAACATTAATGGCCAATGGAAATTTGCGCACGTTGATAAACCCAAAGTAAATGGTAAAAAACAATGCGCTTCCAACCAATAAATAAATAACAAAAGGATTGCCGCCAACTTGAAAGAAAACAACTTCTGAGAAAAAATCAGAAACAGGTTTAAATGCTTCATTAATGCGTTCGTCTAGTCCCCTTTCAGTGGTTTGAGCGTTTAGCGGTAGACACAAAAGGGTCATGATCAAAATGATAAGGTATTTCATAATTGGTTTGGATTATAAATCAAAAACTGATGAGCGTTTTGCAAATAAAAAATCTTTCATTCTTAGCCAGAAGGCAAAAACCAAATATAATGCAAAGCCAGCACCCAAAGAAAAAAAACTCAGATATATAAAGAAAATGCGAACATGCTTTGCTTTCATACCCAGGCGTTCTGCCAATCGGGAACATACTTCAAAGCCACGTTTTTCTAGAAAGTAGCGCAATTCATACATAGAGCTCATGTGACAAAAGTAATCAAAGATTTAAGAGTTTGTGTCCAAAGGAACACGACAAGCATCTCCGCGGATTGCAATAGTTGGTTTTCAACTGAATACACGCCTGACTTTCTAAGGCATCATCTATGCTACAGCCAAGCTCCTTAAACTTAAGACTGTACGTATTTTTTTCAGGGGGCAATTGACGCACCCAGTCCAAAATTTGATCGACACGCCCATCACCTGTGTATTTGTAGTAGTGAAACAAAAAAGGAAAAACGGTGTTTAATAGAAGTAGCTGAACAAACGACTTGGTCAATTTGCGCTGCTGTTGCTTGGCAGGCGTGTGAAATTGATAATGTGATTCCCAAAAAGAAGTGGTCTTGGATTGCAACAATGCATACAAAGCATCCAAGCTTTTTGCGGCCTGAATATGCGATAACAATCGAGGCTGCTTGGAAGTAAGCCATGCGAGTTGAGACAGTCTAATGGTAGGGAAATTTGCGGGGCGTAAACGGAAAAATCTAAGACTTTCAGTTATGGGCTTAAGTTGGTATTTGTGCTGCAAATACAAATATGATTTTTGTTGCTGTGCAAAATAGGCATGGTCAACAGGTTTTTGCAAAAGATTAGATTGTCCAAAAAATAGCGCTTCTAGCTCTTCTGTGTTTACAGCGCTGTTAAGCACGGCTTTCCACGGCGTTGCAAGTGCCATATTGGCAAAGGCCAATCCATTTTGCTTTAACCCAAAACCTTTGGCTAAGGCAACAAAGAAAACCGCCTCCCAATTGTTTTTAGTCAAAGACAACCAATGCTGAAATAAGGCTGTTTTTTCCATAAGCCGTTCCACATAGAGTCGCTCCCAAAATTGGGTTTGGAGAAATTCGGGGACAGTGTGAATCTTATCTGCGCAGCTAATCCATTTTTTATCTTGAGTTATCCAACGTTCATACTTTTTGAGTATGCTGTTAGGTACATATTCAGACAAACATAGGGTTGGCATGGGCTGTTGGCTAACGTCAAAAACAGGTATGTCATTTTCCCAGACCACGTGTAGAATAACGTTGTCGTAATTGGTGTCTTCTTCATGTCGGTGATTAAACCAATCAGAAGCGCGAACATGAAGCTCAACATTACCTACCCAGAGCGTTTTGTTTAGTTGGATATGCGCATTGGAAAAATCAGGACCAGCATTGGAATTCTCTTGCCCGGGCTTTACCACAACAAGGTCGTCACCGTCTGTCGTTCGCAACGACTTACGGCTGAAATATTGTGTTTTCCATAGATAGGCGAGCAGTTCTTCGCGCACCGTGTTTTGAGATTACTCCTCCAAATCGCCCTCCCAAGCAAGGACGCCGCCGTCAAGATTATATACAGCACTAAAGCCCATCTGACTCATAAGTTGACAAGCCTGTCCACTTCTTGCGCCAGAACGACAGTACACAAAATAGGGTTTGGATTTATCCAGCGTTTCAATAGAAGCAACAAAGTCTGCCCCGCCGCGGATATCCATATTCAAAGCTCCCTCAATATATCCAGACTCAAACTCCTCCGCTGTTCTAACATCAAGGATTACTGATTCTGAAGTTTGTTCTTGTAATTCAGCCCATGCATCGGGCGCTAATTCTTTCATTTGTGTTTGTTTTTTGGGCGAAGATGCACACGCGGTAACCATCAATAAAACAACAACTAAGCTGTGCATCATTTATTTTTTTCAAATATAATTCAATTTTTTTTATACATTTGTATCTACAACAGTTGTCAATACAATGATAAATAGAGACGTCGTGGTAAAAGTAATGAAAGGCGGGAATGTATTTGCTGAGCATATCGGAAATACACTTCGACCTTTTGGGCTAAGCTTACAACAGTTTAATGTATTGCGCATTTTACGAGGTCGTAATGGGGCGGCGGCATCATTGGAGAGTATAACAGATGATATGATTCACCGCATGAGCAACACCTCAAGGATAGTCGACAAGCTATTGGAAAAAGGGCTTGTTGAACGTGTCGTATGCCCAGAAAATCGTCGTAAGGTGAATATTTTTATAACCCAAAAAGGAATAAGACTGCTCAAGAAAATTGATCGTGTTATTGATCAAACGGAAGAAACACTAACAGCATCTCTATCTAAACAAGAAATGGACCAATTGTTGCAACTACTCAATAAGTTAAAACTATATAACACTAAATACACAAAATGAATAAAAGAACGATAACTGCCTTTTTGGCAACTACTTTGTTAAGCTTTGGGCTAAGTGCGCAAACAACGCCCATCACTAACGGAATCATCAACTGGGAAGGATCAAAAATCACTACCGACTCACATATGGGCACCCTCGATATTAGCGAAGGAACGCTAACATTTGAAGCAGACGCACTGGTTGGCGGCAGCTTTACCGTTGACATGAACGCTATGGTATGCACAGATTTAGACGAAGCTTATGGTGCACGATTAGTAGGCCATCTTAAATCTGATGATTTTTTTGCTGTAGCAGAACACCCAACAGCCACGCTGACCTTCACTTCAGTTGAAGCGACAGAAACAGGCTATACAGTAACAGGAGATTTTACCATTCGTGGCATCACCAACGCTGAGACTTTTGAGCTCAAAATTGATGGAAATACAGTCACTGCTGATTTGGAAATTGACCGTTCAAAATACAATGTGAAATACAACTCAGGCTCCTTTTTTGAAAACTTAGGAGACAAGCTTATAAACGACGAATTAAAGCTTCGTGTGAGCTTTACCTACTAGCCCTTGTTTTTTTATCGCTGAATTGCATATATTTGGGCTGATGAAAAAACACATTTTTAATACGCTTTGGTGGAACTCCTAATGGGAGATGATAAGCGTATTATATACAATTGAAAGGCTTGTCATTATATGACAGGCCTTTTTTTATTTTTAACCAATGAAGTTTAAACTACATACAGATACTTGTGAACTCTTGACCGATACGATGACGCCGGTCAATATGTATCTTAAAATTAGAGACGCATACCCTGAAAGTGTGTTGCTCGAAAGCTCCGACTATGGCGCCAACGACAACAGTGTGGCCTATATATGCTTTAACCCCATTGCTGCTTTTAAGGTTCATAACCAACACATAACAGAACGCTTTCCAGACGGCAGCACTTCCCAAACAGATGTTACAGCAGACATTTCGGTAGTTGATAAACTTGAAGCATTTGCCGCCCGATTCGAAACAGATGAACAGCAAAACCGCTTTTTAAGCAATGGCTTGTTCGGCTATACATCTTATGAGGCAGTACAGTATTTTGAAGACATTGAGCTAACTAAAAAAGGAGGAGAGGCCGATATACCAGAGATATATTATGCGCTGTACCAAAACATTATTGCCATCAATGTTTTTAACAACCAAGCCAAACTTTTTGCGCATTGCTACCAAAGCGAAAGCAACCTAGATGAAGTCGTACAATTGCTCAAGGCACCTGCGCGCGATTCTTATTCCTTTAAAAAAGAAGGAGAAGCATCGTCCAATATGGGTGATGAAGAATTTGTAGGCTTGGTCAAAAAAGGCATAAAGCATTGTATGCGTGGCGACGTTTTTCAAATTGTACTCTCCCGCCGTTTTTCACAAGCCTATAGCGGAGATGACTTCAGTTTGTATCGCGTGCTACGCTCCATCAACCCTTCGCCCTATATTTTCTATTTTGACTTTGGCGGCTTTAAAATATTTGGTAGTTCTCCAGAAGCACAGTTGGTGGTGCAAGATGGTTTGGCCGAAATTCATCCCATCGCAGGCACATTTATCCGTACCGGAAACGACACACAAGACGAAGCCAGAGCAAAAGAATTGGCAAAAGACTTAAAAGAAAATGCCGAGCACATGATGCTGGTGGATTTGGCAAGAAACGATTTGAGCCGTCATGGGCACGAAGTAACCGTTGAAAAAGACCGAGAGGTGCAATTTTACTCCCACGTAATTCACTTGGTGTCCAAAGTAACAGGACAAAAAAAGACCGATACCGCTACCATGCAAATTGTAGCAGACACCTTCCCGGCTGGAACATTAAGTGGTGCACCCAAACACCGCGCCATGCAGCTTATCGAATCCTATGAAACCACAGATCGCTCGTTCTACGGAGGCGCTATTGGGTTTTTAGATTTCAAAGGCAACTACAACCACGCCATTATCATCAGATCCTTTTTGAGCAAAAACAATGTGCTGCACTATCATGCAGGCGCAGGAGTTGTTTCAAAATCGGATCCTGAAAGCGAACTGCAAGAAGTATACAACAAATTACGTGCGCTTAATACCGCCATGGACAAAGCAGAAAAACAATTTCCATGAATATTTTAGTTATAGATAATTACGATTCATTCACCTTTAATTTGGTGCATTATTTAGAGGAACTTGACTGTACCGTTACCGTAAAGCGCAACGATCAGTTTGCCCTTGAAGAAGTGGCTGGTTACGACAAAATAGTGCTCTCCCCAGGGCCTGGAATTCCAGATGAGGCTGGGTTACTCAAAGCCACTATCGAAGCGTACGCAAGTCGTATTCCCATGCTTGGTGTTTGCTTAGGCCATCAAGCGATAGCAGAAGTTTTTGGAGGTTCATTGACCAACCTCTCAACGGTATTCCACGGCGTGGCAAGCAAAATGACCATTATACAAGACGACGCTTTGTTTGCGGGGCTTCCCAGTTCATTTGATGTGGGGCGCTATCATTCTTGGGTAGTCAATAAACCGCTGCCCGAAGGATTTATCTTACTTGCAGAAGAAGAGAACGGACAAGTCATGGCGTTCAAGCACGAAACACACCCCATATATGGCGTGCAGTTTCATCCGGAATCAGTGCTCACACCTCACGGAAAACAACTGTTAAAAAATTGGGTTTCATTATAAAAAATTTATGCAAATACTTTTATCATGTAGATTTATGGTTGCAATAAAAAACGTTTTACTGTCAGTTCGAGCCTTCTTTATCGAGGTGTATCGAGAACTTTATTTTTATATTCACTTCTCGATAAAAATTTGCGCGTTCCTTGCAAATTCACCTGTTTGCCGACAAGGCAGATTCGAAGTGACGAATTTATAAATACATGAAAGAGATTTTAACACGACTGACACAACACGAAAAGCTATCGCAGCAAGAAGCCAAAGATGCTTTGCTCTTTATTGGCAGCGGTGCCGCAGACCCATATCAAGTCACCGCCTTTTTGAGCGTATACATGATGCGCAGCATTGATGTTGCTGAGTTGGCGGGTTTTAGAGATGCCCTACTCGAGCTCTGTGTAGCTGTTGACCTAGCTGCCTACAATCCTATTGATTTGTGTGGTACGGGCGGAGACGGCAAAGACACCTTTAATATCTCTACCCTTGCTTCATTTGTAACAGCTGGTGCTGGCATACACGTAGCAAAACATGGAAACTATGGCGTATCTTCTTCTTGTGGCTCAAGCAACGTAATGGAACATTTGGGCATTCGTTTTTCTAACGATGCTGAATTTCTGGAACGCTGCATAGACCAAGCAGGCATCTGTGTATTGCATGCGCCCTTGTTTCATCCTGCCATGAAACACGTAGCACCCATTAGGCGTGCACTCCAACTCAAAACCTTTTTTAATATGCTAGGGCCTTTGGTCAATCCATGTATGCCTAAGCGTCAAATCGTTGGGGTATTTAATTTGGCACTGATGCGACTTTATGGATACTTATTTCAAAATTCAGACAAACAGTTTTGTGTGTTGCATGCCCTTGATGGTTATGATGAAATCTCCTTGACAGGCGCAACTAAAATCATTTCCAACGAGGGAGAACGCCTTGTTCGCCCTGTAGACTTTGGGCTTAAACCCCTTGCGGCAGAAGCCATTGGCGGCGGCAATACGGTTGAAGATGCAGCTGCTATTTTTACTGCAGTACTGCAAAACGAGGGCACGCCCGCACAAAAGCAAGTAGTGTGTGCCAACGCTGGTACTGCCATTGCAACAGCACTGGATATTTCGATAACAGAAGGGTATGCCAAGGCACAAGAGTCCATTGAATCAAAAAAGGCATTAGGGGCCTTCACCAAACTATTAGCACTGAGCAAAGCATGAGTATTTTAGCACAAATCGTCGTAGATCAACGTAAGGAAATTGGCTTAAAAAAGACACTTGTTTCCCTTGCGCAGCTACAAGCCATGCCGCTGTACGACAGGCAAACCATCTCTTTTGCCGATGGAATTAAGAATACCCCATTGGGAATCGTGGCCGAACACAAACGTCGTTCTCCATCTAAGCCTCAAATAAAATTACAATCCAGAGCTGCAGCGGTAGCAGCAGGATATGAGCAAGCCGGTGTGGCAGCCATGTCTGTACTTACCAATGGACAATATTTTGGTGGATCCTTAGAAGATTTACTCTTGGCGCGTGCTGCGTGTAAGCTACCGCTATTGCGCAAAGAATTTATTGTAGACCCCTATCAAATCCACGAAGCCAAAGCCTATGGAGCTGATGCCATATTGCTTATTGCGGCCTGTCTTAGTGTCGAAGAGACCCATCAACTTGCAAAAACCGCAAAAGATATTGGGCTGGACGTGCTTTTGGAAGTGCACAATTTAGAAGAGCTGGAGCAAGCGCCGTTGACATATGTCGCTGTAGTTGGGGTGAACAACCGCAACCTCAAAGACTTTTCGGTAGACTTAACTACCAGCCTTACACTGGCAGCACATATTCCAAACGATAAAGTTAAAATTTCTGAAAGTGGGATTTCATCTTACGATGCCATTGAAAAACTTTCGCAAGCTGGCTTTGACGGCTTTTTGATGGGAGAGCATTTTATGCTTCAAGACAACCCTGGTGATGCTGCGCAAAAATTCATTCAAAACTTTGCGTCATGAAGTGGAAAGTATGTGGCATGCGAGAAGCCAAAAACATTTTAGAAGTAGCTGCACTACAGCCTGACTATATGGGGTTTATTCTGTGGGATGGCTCAAAAAGACATTGCCCAAAACCACAGCAAGTTCCTGAGGGAATTACCAAAGTAGGTGTGTTTGTTGATGCAACTGTTGCTGAAATTGAAGACGCCATTGAGGATTATAAACTCGGTGCCGTGCAGTTACACGGCAATGAGTCACCTGGGCTATGTCGTGAACTACAAGGGAAAGCACAAGTCATCAAGGCATTTGGTGTGGGAGAAGGTTTTGACTTTGACACACTTCTGGACTATCTGCCCTATTGTGATTTTTTCTTGTTTGATACCAAAGGGCCGATGCCTGGTGGAAATGGGACTGCTTTTGATTGGTCCATTTTAGAAAATTATGCCTTTGATTTGCCTTTTTTTATAAGTGGGGGCATAGGACTAGCAGAAATAGAGAAGATTAACGAACTTCGCAGAACAGACTTGCCTGTTTATGCGATTGATATCAACAGCAAGTTTGAAATAGCTCCAGCACGTAAAGATGCTGAGCAATTGAAAAAGTTTAAAGAAAAATTAGCGCTATGAGTACATACAATGCAAACGAAAAAGGATATTACGGGGATTTTGGCGGGGCCTATATTCCTGAGATGCTATACCCAAACGTTGAGGAATTGCGTCAAA
>Ga0209653_1003562_pt1 | contig 10563 bp, 14 predicted proteins | sample SaaInl6LU_22_DNA_FD_184644 | JGI IMG/M metagenome (GOLD analysis project Ga0209653, IMG submission 184644) | Marine microbial communities from expanding oxygen minimum zones in the Saanich Inlet - ESP_116LU_22_DNA (SPAdes) (version 2) | ecosystem: Environmental > Aquatic > Marine > Intertidal... | reverse complement strand
GTGTCTGTAAATATCGTAAACTGTACCTGATGTCCAGTTTCTTCTTGGTATAACAAATGATGTATCTGTAGATTGTACTCTTTTAGCCGCAATTAAATCATCATAGGTATAAAACTCTCTAACAACTGTATCACCAGGAGTGATAGGGTTTGTATCAGTACCTTCGTAATCTGTTCTACTATCTGCTCTTGTTAATGTACCAAAAGCCTGTGGTCTTCCAATACCTAGATAATAAACGTTATTTGCAGTTTCCGAGAATGACTCTGAAAACTGTTCAGCGTTGTTTAATCTAAATTTATTTGTTATTATTGCTGGCATAATTTTCTATTTCTTCCTTACTCAATATTTATACAAGTTTTTACAACAAAGATATTAAATGTGCTTTATAAGCGTCTTTAATGGTTTGTGTCCATACAGCATTGCATACTGCTTGAACCTCCGCATTTTCACCAGAAATATCTGTATCTACTAAATTGTTATCAGCATCCAATGTGCCACAATTTAATGCGTGTCTATGATATTTTCTTGTTAATTCTACGCCATCTTCGATAACTACTGTATCTGTTCTTACTTGAACAAATTTGTGTTTTCCGACCACTTCGATTTTACCAATCTGTGTCTCCTTAGTTATTGCCATTTGTTTTCTCCGTTGTTGTTGTTAAGCATTTGTTGTGTAAATAAGACTAAAATAATAAATCACACCTGAGCTATCGATACTTGAATGTAATCTTCTACTACTATCTTCATAAAATTGTAATGAGCCGAAAGTTAAAACAGAAGAATTTACTTTTACTGAATTACTTGTTCTAGCAACTCCTTCATATACATTGTTAGTTGAAGCAGGCGTAAATGGAAAATTTTGAACAAAAATAGCGTTACTTGAAGTCGTATCTGAAAAATTTGTTAATTCAGCAGATAAAATAACAACATTACCAATTCTTTCATATCTATTTCTACTACTATCAACAGTTCCAGTAGCAACAGTAGGTGTCCAAGTTCCTGTTTCGTAATGGTCTAAAACATTTGAAGCTGTGTTTGCTGTTCCTACTCCAAGAGCAATACCATTAACAGCAGACATTACCCCACCAACACCATGAATACGAACTCTCTCACTACCATTAGTATTTAATTTTATATCTCCTGCTGAATAAGTATCTGTATGAATAAACATATCTCCACCAACAAAACCTACATATCCTGCTCTGTTGTCTGTTCCATGATATTCTAAAATTGATGTAGAAGCATTTGCAACATTAGCACTATCAGTAGTTTTAATTCTCATGTTACCTGCACCATTTGCTATGTTAAGAGCATATGTTGTTGTGGTAGTATTAATACCAACATGTTCACTACTATCAATAGTAATAGCTGTGCTTGTAGCATTGTCATCTATACCAGTAGATGTGAATCCTGCTAAAGTTCCAACTACATCTGTAGCATCAAACTTACCGTCTGTTAAAATATTATTTGCTAATTTACTTGCGTTACTTTCTGCCATTTAATTATCCTAAGTACCTGAACACAATTTCTGCCGAAGCGGCCGGCGCTGTTGTGAATGTTAATGTTGTTGAACTAATTGTATAGTCGTCTGTTGGTGTTAAACAAATACCATTTACAAATACTAATACATCATCTACTGTTCTACTAGCAACTACTGTAAAGGCCGTTGTTGATCCGTCACCTGTGTTTGATTTATCTGTTGTAAATGATGAACCTGAACTTGCAACAACATTAAATCTTGCCTGTGCTGAAGACCATTGTAAAATATATCCGTCAGCAATACCTGTTAAGTTAACGTCTGAATGAACTGATATAGAATCATTTTCAGTTTGTAATCTAGTCCATCCACCTGAGTCTGCAACATAAGGAACTTGTCCTACAGTATCATAAGCAAACATACCTTCATAAGTAGCGGCAGTTGGTAATGAACCAAACCCAGCAAAGTTAAATCTTGCTTTTGAACCTGCACCTGTTAGATCAATTGTTCCTGTTCCATCTAAACTTAATCCTGTTATTGTAGTTGAAGTATCACCTAAATTTAAAGTATCACTACCCAAAGTGATTGTAGAATTTGCTAATGAACCATTTGCAATATTTGTTAATGTGTTATCTGGACCATTAATTGTTTTATTTGTTAAGACATCTGAAGATGATTCTGTAACAACTGATCCGTCTGTAGAAAATGTAATTTCATTACCAGAAATAGCAGTTGTAACACCAGAACCACCTGTAAATAAAATTGATCCACCAAGTGATATTGATTGTGCCGAACTATCATCAGCAACAATCGAAACTGTTGAGTTTGCTAAATTAGCATTTGTAATACCTGCACTACCAGATAAGTTTGAATTTGAAATATTTGTAATTGTATTGTCTGGTGCATTGATAGTTTTATTAGTTAAAACATCTGAAGAAGTTTCTGTTACAATAGAACCATCTGTTGCAAAAGTAATTTCATTTCCTGATATTGATGTTGTAATACCTGAACCACCTGTAAATAATATAGAACCACCTAATGAGATGGATTGTGCTGAACTATCATCTCCTATTATAGAAAGAGTAGAATTTGTTAATGAAGAATTAGCAATATTTGTTAATGTGTTATCAGGCCCATTGATTGTCTTATTTAAGACTGTTTCAGAATTTGTTGTAGTAAGAAAAGTACCAGACGTTAACGTAGTACCATCACCAATGGCAGTATAAATTTCGTTAAAATTATCATTAATTAGATCACCACCTTCACGTAGGGTACTACCCGTTCCGTCATTAGGTACTGATCCTATATTAATTGTTTGTTTTGCCATTGATTATTTACTCTCTTTTATATCTATATTTATAATCGTTTATTATGGGTTTGTATCATCCATTGTAAAGTTTGTGTTGTCAAATTTAATCAAAGTATTATCAAATAAAGGTTCTGATATTGCGATTTCAGCAGGTAAAGTAAAGTCTGTCTTAACTTTTTGACCATCTTCATTTGAAGTCATTAAAAATATAGCTTCTCTACCATCTAAAGATGATCTTGTTCCTCTTACTTTAATTTCATTTAAAGTTTGAAATGTAATACCACTAGCACTATTATTAACACCAAATGCTGTATTGGCAAATTTGTTTAGTGTACCAAATCTAGGACCTGCATATGCAAAACCTTGTGAAATATTTACACCGTCTATTGTTCTTCTAACTCTACTTGTGTAATCAATTTCTAAAGTAGGTCTACTTAAAGTTAAATCTCTTGTATTTGCTGTAAAGTGTTCTACAGTTGCAGGATTTAAGTCAACGTCAGCAGGTATGTTTGCTGTTGCTCTTAAAGTTGTACCGTCATCTACTGTACCTAATCTTCTACCAAATAGTGTACTGAATAAAGTATTAAGTATTGAGAATAGAGGTGATTCAGAAACACCAGATATAACACCATCTACTGGCGCCTTCACTCTTAAATTTAATCTGTTTTCTAAATCAACTTGACCTGTAAAATAAAAACCTGCTGTGTGCATAGTCTTTTTAAATGAATCACGCCAATTGTTAATTGACTGTCCTACTTTTAACACATAAGAGAAATCCTGATAGTATAAACTATCTTGTATCTTCATTGTTTGTTCTGATACAAAACCATCTTCATTTAAAAACTTACCGTCTGTATCTGCAATAGGAACAACATCAACTATGGCACTTGCAACATCTATTCTACTTAATGTTGCTGAACCTCCACTTGATGATGTAATTGTTTCATCTATTTGAAAATTATTTGTAACATCTTTTACTTTTAATAAATTTATATTAGTATCGTAACTAACTTGTGTACCTGTTGCACCTGAAGTTCCACCTGTAATCGTATCGTCTTCAGCAAAACTTCCTGTTACTGAAGTTAAAATTAAATTGTTTCTAAATGCAATAGTTGGAGGAGTTGGCGATGCCTCATATCCTTCTCCTAACTCATTTGTTTTTAATCCAATAACACGACCAATTTCTGTACCGTATGCTAAAACATTTGCACCTGTACCTGTTGATGAAGTTACTGTAACTGTAGGTAGAGATATATAACCACTACCATTATTTGTTAAGTAAATATCTGTAATATCATTTTCAACATCACCTAAACTAGGTCCTGTTTCAGTTTCTTGTACAATTTTATTTCCTGTGTATTGATCACCACTTGTAGTTTGATCTTCTAAAACAATATGATCTTCACCATCGGTGCCTGTTGTTCCTGCCTCTTGTCTAAAACCACCACCAACAACAGAAACAAATCCTGAAGCATTAACACCTTGTGTTCCTGTATTTGTAAAGTCTAACAGATCGCCTACTTCATAGCCTGATCCACCGTCATCAACTAATATTTCTGTAATACCACCTGAACCTAAATCGTTAATTGTTATACTTGCACCAACACCACCACCGTTTATTGTTAATAGATCGGCAGTAGTATATAAGTTACCATCATTTGTAACTGTTTTTGTTCCAGGAATACCTGTAATGTTTGCCTTAATAAAATAATCGTCTGCGTCTGTTTGTGTTCCTCTAATTTCTTCACCTATTGTAAATGTGCCAGAGATTGTATCTATGTTAACAATAAATTCTGAAATCTCTTTTGAACCTAATACAAACTTTCTAACAGTTTCAACTACAGCACTCGCACCTGAAGATTGTCCTGTAATTGTTCTACCTACTAAATTTACAGTATTACCTGTTGTTGCAATTGCTCTTAAAACTTTTTGTGTATCCCATTGTCCGTCTGATACACGTAACATTTGTGTTCGTGGATAAAACGTTTCTGATATTTCATTAAATAATATTCTAAAAAATATTTCGTGTCCTTTTTCAGTACCTTTTAATCGGTACATTGACTTAATATTTTTAATTAAATTTCTTTTGTTTAATCCTGATGCTAATTCTTCAGGTACAGTTTTTAAAAACTCATCTCTAAATTTAGATAAGAAGTCTGAAATTACTTTATCAGGATCTCTAAAGTTTAAAAGTTGTTGTATATTTTGTACAGGATTAGGACGATAGTTATTGATAACTGCCTGTGCGTTAGATGTTGAACCAATAATAATTTCATTTCTAGCAAACTTATCTTGTGCTGATATAAAAATTCTATTGTTTGCTAAATCTTCAGCAACGACTGTAGCGGTTGCGTTTGAAGTTTGACCTGTAATAGTTTCACCTACTGTAAATTTACCGAAAGAAGAATCTTCTAAAATTAATTTATCACCTGAATCTAATTGTGTTCTTTCTGAACTAATTTTACTACCATCTAATAATAAATTATCTACACGACCTGTTTCGTTTTCTAAAGTAATACCGTCTGTAGATTCAATAGAGGTAACCTGCAACTCGGCAGATTCCATAAATGTAAAATAAGTTTTTAAAAATTGGGCAAACTGTGGGTGATCATCAACTACAAAATCTGGTAATTGACTATTAATGAGTGTTGAAATTTTATCATTAAATTTTGCCATTGAACATTAATAACTTGTTGACGTTGTGTATCCTACACCTGCCTCAGATGATCCTCCGACAAATGTATCTTCAGCAACTGTAATATTAGAATTTGCAATATCTATTTCTACGATTTGATTTCTTACTGGTACAACATCATTAGAAGAAGGTGTAACTGTAATTTCAACTACAGATGAAGACGCACCTCTAATATTAGAAATAGAAGAAACGTTTAAAGAATTGATTGTAATTTGTCCGTTAGTATAATCAATTGTACCTTGACTATTATTAACGTATGTTCTAATACCAGATGATAAAAAGTATCTTCTTATATTTCCTTGTCCATCATCATCTAAAAACATTTCGTTTGAATTACCTGCAACAAAGAAACCTGTTGAAGAAACTATTGGTTCGTGTCCTGCGTGAGGATTGTAAATTGCATTTCTAAAATACACATCATATCTTGTTGATGAACCTAATGTAGGTGTAAATGATTTTTTCATATTAACAGTTGTTATGTTTGAAAGAATAGACGTATCAACATTATCTATTAAACCTGTTAGTTTTGAATATCTAAACACACCATCAAATTTTTGTAAAGTTTCTGTATTATAATTTGTAATAGAATTTATGATTTCTGATTTTAAAGTATCTGATGTTTTAGTTGTTGCCCTTTTATCATACTTAGCATTTACTGTTAATAAAATAGATGTAGTTTCTGGATCAACAATTTCAGGTCTTACGGATGCTACGTTAAATGGTTTTAATGATGTAACTATATTTTGTTTTGTTGTATCTGTTAAAGTAGAACCTGACGCCGCTTTTATAGCAATTTTTACAACACCATAAACAGGTGTTTCATCATCTTCACCACCCCAAGCACTTACAGATAAGGCATTAGGATAAATTGATTTGACTAACGTTTCATAATCAGTTGTTGTAACAGCACGATCTTGTGCTGTGTATTGTAATGGTGCATTGTATCTAATTGATTCTTTTGTTTCTGCTTCAGAACCACCTTGTGCTGATGAATTAGTTGAAACTGAAACGTTTGTAAATCCACCTATTGAACCTGATAGAGCAAATGTTGAGGCACCGTTTGCCTCTGCTTTATTTGTTACAACATATTCTAATATTACAATATTACCGTCAGATAAATTTTGTCCGATAACACCATCACCAAAATAAACTTCAAATTTACCTGTATCAGTTTCTTGTAAGAAATATGCCTTTGATGTTGCTGTTAAACTTTTTAATCCTGTTGCTAAAGTGTAAGTAGATGTTGAAGTATCACCCGCTGAAGTTTGAACAGTAACTTTTAAAGTTGATGTATCAGCATTAACACTTGGTATAATAAATTTTTGATCTACGTCTGTACTATCTACGGTGTAACGATAAGTTACTAAAGTACCTTCATATAAATTTACATTTGAAAATCTGTAAACACCATCGGCAGGTGTTATTGTAATATCTTCGTTAGTAACAAACTGATAAGAAGTGCCATCTACTGTAGAAGTAAATGCTGTTCCTTTATTCATTGTTACAGAAGCACCTGTGGCATTATTTAAAATTATATCAACACCAGCAACTGGTGCCTTTGGAGATGACGGTGTATAACCTAACATCTTTGCTAATGAAACAATATTTTTTCTTATGTCTGCACTATCTAAATAAATTTCATTTGCTAACATATTAGCATTGAAACCTAGGTAATGAGTATTGTAAGCAAGTGTATCTAGTAAAACAGCAAAACCTGAACCTTCAAAATTATAATCTGAAAATTGAGTTTGATCTTGTAAGAATGCTCTTAAATTGGATTTGATTGCGTCAAAATCTAAATCTGAAACTACGAATTTATTACTTGCCATTTTATCTTAATCTTTCTAAAAATGTTTCTACTGTAACTGGTTCTGGTACACCCACTACATAAAACATTATTCTTAAATGATAACTATTTCTATCTAAATCAGGTCTTGCTAAAACTTGAACTAAATTAACTCTTGGTTCAAAGTTATTTAAAACCTCAGCAACTTTTCTTTGTAAGTTAAGAGCAGTTAAAGGTGTCATTGGTTCAAATAACATTGCTCTTACATCACTTCCTATTTCTGGATGAAAAGGTCTCTCATAATGATTTGTGTTAATCAAATTTCTAACACTTCTTTTTACTGCCTCTACGTCTGTTAATTTATTAACATCATTTGTAACTACATTTCTACCAAAATTTAAATCTAAATCTTTATAGATTCTATTTGCTCGTTTTGAGTTATTTGTAGTGCTAGCATCGTAGTTTGACATAACAGTAATATTTATACGTTAACCTACAAAAACATTTGAAGAACCTGAAGTCATTGCACCTGCGTCAGCACTATCTCCTATTCTTCCAACAGCAATACTATTGATCTTTACAGTTGATGATCCTGCATTTAAAAATCTAACGTGTGGTGGACAAGGTGGATTTGGTGGTGCTGGGTGTGATACTGTAGGAGCACCTACAACTATGACATTTATACCGTTTACCTTTACTGTGCCGTCTGTATTTGATGAAGCAATCGTTGTTGTACCCGTACAACCGTGTCCTGTTGACAAACTATCTCCAACTCTACAAACAGCGGGCATTATCTACTTAATTTCTTTGATCTACCCCAAGGTAACTCAATTGATTCACTAATTTGTTTGCCTTTTTTACTGATATATTCAACACCTACAATTCTATCTTTAAATTTTGATTGAATTGACTTAACTGCTTTTGTTAAACTCATTTGTTCAGTTTTTTCTTCTTGTCCACTTTCATTCCAAAAGTAAAATTCTCTATTTTTTCCCATTTTTATGCCCCATTAAACGAATCATAGTCCATTGCGTCATATTTCACTTCGTCAGGATCAAAATCCTTCTTTTTTTCGTGTCTGCAATGTCCACAACACTCGATTTTATATTTTTCATTAAATTCATTGACGATTTCTTGCTCACATTTGTTTTCACAATGGCAAACGTGTCCACAATTATCACAATAAACAGTTTTTTTGTCCATAAGTCTATTTATCTTAAAAATTACAACTTATTTGAGCGTGAGTCGTTCTATTATCAACCATATTTTTCAATTTTTCTTTCGAATCACTTGATTTTTTGTCTGATTCGCTTGATTCGGCACTTCCTAACTCAACTTTAGGTAAAATTTTGCATTTTTGCACGTTTTTTGAGCAAGAAATGAGAACAAAACAAGAACATAGTAAAAAAATAAGGGATTTTTTTGTCATTTTCGGGATTATTTAGTTGACATTTGGGTCTTTTTCCTATATTATAAGAGTATAAACAATGAAAAACAAAGGAAAAAACACTATGAAAAACAATGAACTAAACAAATATAATATTGAAATTTCTTTATTAAGAAAATTGAATGTTGCAAAAAAAGACTACAATAAAGTTACGTCTATCAAGTATGATAATAATTTAAATATACAAATTCCTGTATATACTTATGTTCAACCGAGTTATACGTATAAACACACAATCAAACCGTTTACTAAAAGAAAAGGTTTTAAACAAAGTTTTGCACCGACAGACGCAAAAATATCATCTATCTATAATAATTTTCAAAATAATTATAGAACAAAATCAGTTGATAGATTTATTAGTAACTTTAGTAAAGAAGATAAACAGTAATCAATAAAGGAGAAAAACACTATGATAAAAAAGGAAACAATAAACAATAATATGTCGATTGTAAGAAATGTTGCATATTCTCAAATAAACAAAATAAACAAAAACATAAAAGAAGTTATTGAAATTGATAACACTCTTTTAAAGATGATTGACATTAATATGAAAAATGCTATTAATAAAATTATACACGATTATAAATTAAAACAATAAGGAGAAAAACACATATGACACTACAAAAACAAGCACTTAATCAAATTGAAGCTTATAATCAATTAAGATATAAGGAAGAAAATATGAAAAAAATAAAAGAAAACATATCAGTAGTTACTGCTATTGTATTTTTATTCAGTATGGTAGGATCTGTTGGTGCTATCGAAGCAAATAACTTTATGATAGGTGCTATGATGGCCTTAACAGGTATAGTATTTGGTTTAATAACAATCGCATTACAAAACAAATAGGAGAAAAACACTATGACTATGGTAACACAAACTGCAAAAACACTTGATGAAGGAATTAAAAATCTAATGGATGGTGCTAAACAAGACTATATTAAAATGTCAACTATAGGTGGCAAAGAATTAACTGGTTATTCTAAAGAACAAGTTGATAATTGGGATAGTAAAATATCTATAAGACCTGGTAAAAAATATATTAAAGTTGTAAGAGAAAACGGCGTATTTTGTTTTATTGCAAAAGAAGACTTTAAACATTTTAAAAAAGGTGATATATTGAAAGCCGCTGGTTTTAATGCACCTGCTTTAAACTCTGCCAGAGGAAATGTATTAACAGGTAACTATCCAATACAATGGACAGGACCTTTATATTTAAAATAAACTAACAAAGGAGAACATTATGACAAATGAACAATTAAGAAATGAGATTATTAAAGTTGCTAAAAAGGTTGGTGCTACAGATGTGAATGTAGTTTGTGGTTCTTTATTCTGCAAATTCAATAAGAATATTCACAACGTAATGGCAAATAATCTTAAAACTGTTTTACAAAAGTTTTTTGATAAAAAGAAACCAAATGATACTTTGGTTAAAATGTCAGGTGCCCTACCTGATTATGAATATGCCTACGACTTTATGCCTGTTGTAGATTTTAGATTAAACGAATACGGAATTTAGAGTTACCCTATAAGGGTTGTTTTTTCCCACCGAGGCTAGAAACCTCGGTGGGTTTTTCTTATCTACCAATTATTATTTGATTTTGGCGAATAGTGACCTAATATTTTATCTTTGTTTGGTCCGTGTTTAACTATGTAACCAGACGTTCCACCACCATTGATGTCAACTTCTTTTCTGGCACTAAACATAACCTTTACTTTTTTTTCTTGGTCTTTTGCTTTACTATATTTTTCAAGCACTCTTGTATGTCTATCCATAACACCCTCCTTTTAAAAGTTAGGTGCGTTCCTTCGGCATTGCCTACTTCCGTCCGTTTCAGGATGAACGTTA
>Ga0209653_1003559_pt1 | contig 10568 bp, 8 predicted proteins | sample SaaInl6LU_22_DNA_FD_184644 | JGI IMG/M metagenome (GOLD analysis project Ga0209653, IMG submission 184644) | Marine microbial communities from expanding oxygen minimum zones in the Saanich Inlet - ESP_116LU_22_DNA (SPAdes) (version 2) | ecosystem: Environmental > Aquatic > Marine > Intertidal... | reverse complement strand
GTTTTGAAGCTGGTTTTTCAAATGATACGGATGAGCTTTTTACTGAGTTGTTTTCAGACTCAACGACTGTTAAAGGCTTTGTTCTTGCAGTCATAATTCCACGCATGTTAGGAATAAGCAAGTCAGATTCTTCGACTAAACCTTTTTGTCCGCCAATGACTACTGGAAGATTAGCGCTCACAAATTCTTTTCCGCCTTCAATTTCTCTTTCCATTTTTGCTTCATTACCTTCTATGGTAAGTCCTGTACACGCATTTACAAATGGGAGATCTAAAAGTTCAGCTATCATTGCTGGAACAGCACCGCCATTGTAGTCTATGGATTCTCTGCCTAGTATTATAATGTCGTAATTGTTTTCAGAAATTATTTTTGATAATTCTTTTGCTACCAAAAAACTATCCGTTGGATTGCCATTAATTCTTATAGCTTCATCTGCTCCAATAGCAAGTGCTTTTCGCAAAGTAGGCTCACTAGAAATTTCGCCGAAATTAATTACAGTTACTTTACCACCATGCTGCTCTCTTAGTTTTATGGCTTTAGTCAGTCCAAACTCATCATAAGGATTGATGATAAACTGTACTCCATCTGTTAAAAAAGAAGTGGAATCACTAGTGAATTCAATCTTAGAAGTGGTGTCTGGAACGTTACTTATACATACCAGTATATTCATTGTCAAATTGTGTTAGTTATGTTTCACAAAAGTAAGATTTTTAAGTAATTATTGTACACGAATTATACTTTAGTATCAACAAGATTTCATTAGTAATTTTCTTGCTTTGGTAATTTGTAAAAAATGTTATTTTTGCAGACCCTAAATATAGATAGGAAAAGATGAGAGAAGTTCAATTTCGAGAGGCTGTTTGTGAAGCCATGAGTGAAGAAATGCGTCGAGACGCTAACATTTACTTGATGGGTGAAGAAGTGGCAGAGTATAATGGTGCATACAAAGCATCCAAAGGAATGCTTGATGAGTTTGGTGAAAAACGTGTTATTGACACTCCCATTTCAGAACTTGGTTTTGCAGGAATTGGTGTGGGATCGGCAATGAATGGTCTTCGCCCAATAATTGAGTTTATGACTTTTAATTTTTCATTAGTTGCCATAGATCAAATTATAAGCAATGCAGCTAAGATGAGGCAAATGTCTGGTGGTCAGTTTCCAATTCCTATTGTATTCAGAGGACCTACGGCTTCTGCCGGTCAGCTTGGTGCGACACATTCACAAGCCTTTGAAAGTTGGTTTGCCAATTGTCCTGGCCTCAAGGTTATTGTACCTTCTAATCCATACGATGCTAAAGGATTATTAAAATCTGCAATAAGAGATAATGATCCAGTAATTTTCATGGAGTCAGAGCAAATGTATGGGGATAAAGGTGAAATTCCTGAGGGAGAATACCTATTACCAATAGGAGTTGCCGATATTAAACGAAAAGGATCAGATGTAACTATTGTTTCATTTGGAAAAATTATTAAAGAAGCCTACAAAGCAGCTGAAGAACTGGCTGAACAAGGAATTGAGGCTGAAATTATAGACTTAAGAACAGTTAGACCTATCGATTACGATGCTATTTTAGAGTCAGTAAAAAAGACAAATAGACTAGTTGTGCTTGAAGAATCGTGGCCGCTTGGATCTATAGCAACTGAGATTACTTATAGAGTGCAAAAAGATGCTTTTGACTATCTTGATGCACCAATCAAAAGAGTGACGTGCTTGGATACCCCAATGGCTTATGCTCCTACATTAGTAGAGGCATTTTTACCAAACAAAGACAAGCTAATTGAAGCTGTCAAAGAGGTCACTTACACTAAAAATTAAATTAATCATAAATTAACTAAAATTTCAAAATATGAAAATGATTGTAGATTATCTTCCATTGTTCGGTGTACTAGCTTTAGGCTTTGTGTTCTGGAAGAATGCTTGGGTTTCTAAGCAAGAGGAGGGAACCGAAAAAATGTCAAGAATTGCTAAGAATATTGCCGATGGTGCAATGTCCTTTTTGAAAGCAGAATACAAGATACTGTCAATATTTGTACTTGCAGTAGCTATTTTGCTTTACTTCAAAGGTAGCAGCGAAGAAGGTTCTAACGGAATGGTAGCAGTATCATTTATCGTTGGTGCTGTTTGTTCTGCATTAGCAGGATTTATTGGCATGAGAGTAGCTACAAAAGCAAACGTTAGAACTACTAATGCAGCAAGAACATCTTTAGGGGCAGCTTTAGAAGTTGCCTTTGCCGGTGGTGCCGTTATGGGACTTGGTGTTGTTGGTTTAGGTGTTCTAGGTTTAAGTTCATTATTTATGATATACAGTGGTCAAGGATGGGAAATAGGTGAAGTGCTTAATGTACTTTCTGGATTCTCACTTGGTGCATCATCTATTGCATTATTTGCTCGTGTTGGTGGAGGTATTTATACTAAAGCTGCGGATGTTGGTGCTGACCTTGTAGGAAAAGTTGAGGCTGGTATTCCAGAAGATCACCCACTGAACCCTGCTACAATTGCTGACAACGTTGGAGACAATGTAGGTGATGTTGCTGGAATGGGTGCTGACCTTTTTGAGTCTTATGTAGGTTCTATAATTGGTACAATGGTATTAGGTGCAGCATATGCCACTTTACCAGAATTTCAAACGCAATTTGACGGACTAGGGGCTGTTTATTTACCACTAGCCTTAGCCGCTGTTGGTATTATAATGTCAATTATTGGTACATTCTTTGTAAAAGTAAAAGACGGTGGTTCGCCACATACAGCGCTTAACATTGGTGAGTTTGGTTCAGCATTTTTAATGTTAGTAGCATCTTGGTTTATTATCAATGGAATGCTTCCTGAAACATGGGTTGAATTTGGTGTTCAGTATACTGCAATGGGAGTGTTTTGGGCAACGATTGCTGGTTTAGGAGCTGGTTTAGCAGTTGGTAAAGTAACAGAGTACTACACAGGTACAGGTACAAAGCCGGTTAATTCAATTGTTAAGCAATCAGAAACAGGTTCAGCAACAAATATTATAGCAGGTTTAGGTGTAGGTATGATGTCAACAGCTATTCCAATTTTATTAATTGCGGCTGCTATAATTGTATCTCACAAATTTGCTGGATTATACGGTATTGCCATTGCTGCAGTAGGTATGTTAGCAAACACTGGTATTCAGTTAGCAGTTGATGCTTACGGTCCGATTTCTGATAACGCTGGAGGTATTGCTGAAATGGCTGAATTAGATCCAGAAGTTAGAGAAAGAACAGACAAATTAGATGCTGTAGGTAATACAACTGCTGCTATCGGTAAAGGTTTTGCTATTGCTTCAGCTGCTCTTACAGCACTTGCTTTATTTGCAGCTTTCATGAAAACAGCTAAAATTGAATCAATTGATGTGTCAAAGCCTGAAATTATGGCGGGTTTATTAGTTGGTGGTATGCTACCATTTGTATTTTCTGCATTGTCAATGAATGCTGTAGGTCGTGCTGCTATGGCAATGATCGAAGAAGTAAGAAGACAATTTAGAGATATCCCAGCTTTAAAAGCCGCCTTAGAAGTAATGCGTAAGAATAACTCTGATATGTCAAAAGCTTCTGCTGCTGATAGAAAAATATTTGATGCCGCTGATGGTGTAGCTGAATATGATAAGTGTGTTGAAATTTCAACTCAAGCATCGATTAGAGAAATGGTATTGCCTGGTTTATTAGCTATTGTAGTACCTGTTTTAGTTGGGTTCATAGGAGGTGCTGAAATGCTTGGTGGTCTTCTAGCAGGTGTTACTACTTGTGGTGTTCTTATGGCAATCTTCCAGTCTAATGCTGGTGGAGCATGGGATAATGCTAAGAAGATGATTGAAGAATCTGGAAGAAAAGGATCCGAAGCTCATAAAGCAGCTGTTGTTGGTGATACAGTTGGTGATCCATTCAAAGATACTTCAGGCCCATCTTTAAATATTTTATTGAAGTTAATGTCAGTTGTAGCGTTAGTAATTGCTCCTTCATTGGTATCTGTTGATACGGTTGATGGTGCCAATCAAACGTCAATGACTACAGAGGTGGCTTCATTTGAAGATATTACTACTGGTGTTGTAGTTCTTAATGTTGGTGAGGAAAGTAAGAAAATTGATGTAGCAACATCATTTAAAAACACTGACGAAGGTTATATAATTGGTTTCAAAGCTAAAGATATTGGTTCTGAAGAAGCTAGAAATCCGATTACTGCTTCAAAAAATATTTCATTTTATTCAAAAAATATTGAAGAACAGAGAGATGGATTATTCATAGCTGATGGAATGATTAGATATGATTCAGGTTCTGCCCCTGCAATGTTTAAATTCAGAGCTAGTAAGATGATTGAAGGTGAGATAGTGATAAAGTAAACCTCAAACTATATAGAATATTAAAAAACCCAGCATTTGCTGGGTTTTTTGTTTTCATAAAAATTGGTTTTAACTAGAAAAGGCCATTGATTTCAGCATCAATTTTATCGATGATAAAGCCTAAGTCTTCTTTGTTTTGTTGAAAATCAAGGTTATCTACATCAATAATTAAAAGTTTACCATGGGTGTATGAAGATATCCATGCTTCATACCTTTCGTTTAGGCGTGAAAGGTAGTCTATCCTAATTGAGTTTTCGTAATCTCTTCCACGTTTCTGAATTTGTTCAACTAAGTTAGGAACGGTTGAGCGTAAATAAATGAGTAAATCAGGACTAGGAATGAAGCTGTTCATAAGGCTAAAAAGATTCTTATAATTTTCAAAATCTCTTGTGCTCATTAAACCCATTGCATGTAAGTTCGGCGCAAAAATAAATGCGTCTTCATACATTGTGCGGTCTTGAATGACGTCCTTGTCTCCGTTATGAATTTCTTGTACTTGGGCAAATCTACTATTCAAAAAGTAAATTTGAAGATTGAAGGACCATCTTTGCATGTCCTTGTAAAAGTCGTTTAAATATGGATTATCATCAACATCTTCGTATTGTGCTTCCCAACTATAATGTTTTGATAAAAGAGTTGTTAAGGTGGTTTTACCAGAGCCAATGTTTCCAGCTATTGCTATGTGCATTTCAATAAAATTTAGCCACTAATTTAAAAGGAATTATTCTGATTTCATAGTTTCCATCAAATTAAAAATGGAATCGATGTGATTACGATGATTTGCAAGTCTTGGCACTTTAAATTGACGCCCTAGTTTATTTTGTGATTTCATCCAATTATAGAAAAAGCCTTTGTTTACAATATGCATTATGGGTTTTTCTAGAGCCATGTTTTTATGTCTTTTAGCGGCATAGTCAGAATTTACTTCCATTAGTGCATTATCAAGGTCGGCTAAGAATTTTTCTTTGTTTTCAGGTGCTTTGTTAAACTCGAAGACCCATTCATGAGTTCCTTTTTTACCATTTTCCATAAACTTTGGCGCAGCACTGTATTCATTAACTTCAGCATTGTTTTTTTCACAAGCACTTTTAATTGCTTGTTCAGCATTGTCCATAATTAGTTCTTCACCAAAGGCATTTATAAATTGATTTATTCTACCAGAAATTTTAAATCGATAAGGCTTAATGGCTGTAAATTGTATGGTATCTCCAATGAGGTAGCGCCATAGTCCAGCATTAGTTGTTATTACCAATGCATAATTTATTCCAATCTCAACGTCCCAAATTCCAATAGCTTCACGTTCATTTAGTTTGTCAGTTGGTATAAATTCATAAAAAATACCATAATCTAACATTAATAGCATTTCATCAGTGTCTTTTTGGTCTTGGATTCCGAAAAAACCTTCCGATGCATTGTAGGTTTCTAAAAAGTTTATCCCATTAGGAATGAGTTTTTTAAACTGACTTTTATAGGGTGTGAATTTGACGCCTCCATGCATGTATAATTCCAGATTTGGCCAAACTTCACTGATATTATTTGCACCAGTTTTTTCTAAAATTTTATGAAATAAAACAAGCATCCATGAAGGCACACCAGAAATATTAGTGACATCTTCTTGAGAAGTAATTAAAGCCATCTGATCGATTTTTTTCTCAAAATCGTTCATCAGTCGAATTTCTTTATTAGGGGTTTGGTGGAAATTTACCCAGAAAGGTAAATTTTCAACTATAATGGCAGATAAGTCGCCTTCTTTTTTTTGTTCGCTTAGTGATGGCTCATGACTTCCGCCCATAATCACACTTTTGCCATTGAACACTTGTGTTTCAGGAAAATTGTCGCAATAAATGGTAAGCATATCTTTACCTCCTTTAAAGTGGCAGTCAAATAATGACTCTTTCGTTACTGGTATATATTTACTTCTATTGCTACTGGTACCGGAGGATTTGGCAAACCACTTGCTTTCGCTCGGCCATAAAATATTTTCTTCTCCATTTCTTAATCTATTTATGGAAGGACTAAGTTCACTATAATCTGAAATAGGTACTCTCCTTTTAAACTCTTCGTAAGATTTTATTTCGCTAAACTTAAACTCTTTTCCCCATTCTGTATTCTTAGCAGTATCTAGTAGAGATTCCAGCCATTCTTGCTGAACTTCGTGGGGGTAATTTCTAAACAAATCAATTTGGTGAATTCGTTTTCTCATTACCCATGACATTAGTGAATTTTTTAAAGAAAAAATCATATATTGGTTAAAGTGTAGTAACGGTGTATAAAAATAATATTTTGAAATGAAAATAACGGGTGGATTATTAAAAATGAAGGCAGAGCTAAAATCACCAATTCATTACCATTTGCCTATTGGTAGCGAATTGATTGATGTTAATTCATTATTAAATAAGCGTATTAGGTTGACATATGAAAATGATATTTTCTGTATTGATTGTGGTGCAAAAACATATAAATCGTTTAACCAAGGGTTGTGTTATCCTTGCTTTCAAAGTTCACCTTTAGCCTCTGAATGTATCATTCACCCTGAAAGGTGTCAGGCACATCTAGGTATTGGAAGAGATATGGAATGGGAAACCAAATACCATTTAACACCACAGATTGTGTACTTAGCTTTAACTGCTAATGCTAAAGTCGGCATTACTAGAAAACCACAAATCCCCACAAGGTGGATAGACCAAGGTGCGGTCCAGACAATTATTTTAGCTGAAGCACCAAACAGATACCTTGCTGGTATGATAGAAGTATCTTTAAAAACGTTTATTGCAGATAAAACACATTGGCAAAAGATGTTAAAAAACCAAATTAACCCTGATATTAATCTCATTGAACTTAAAAAGGAAATGGCTCAAAATTTATCTCCAGAATTGAGGAAGTATGTTGTTGATTCTGAACTGCAAGATTTGAGTTATCCAGTTCTAGATTATCCTGAAAAGGTAAAAAGCTTGAGTTTTGATAAACTGCCTGAAATTGAAGGCGTTCTGACCGGTATAAAAGGACAGTATTTAATGTTCGATTACTTGAATGTTCTCAATGTGAGAAAGCATCAAGGTTATGTGGTAAGCTTAGAGTTTTAAAAATCTAATTCCTCACCAACTTCTAGTTTAAACTTTTTTCGAATTATTCCAACAACTAAGTAGAGAATAGGGGTGTCAATTAATGCCATCAGAACTTTAAACAAAAAGCCATTTAAAAGTAAAATCCAGAACTTATCCCATGCGATGCTTCCACTTAAACATAGCAGTACTAATATGGTGCCAGTATCAATTAATTGAGAGGTAAATGTAGATGCATTATTTCTTAACCATAGGTATTTTCCATTAGTTAGTTTTTTCCAAAAATGAAAGACGCGTATATCTATAAATTGAGCTAAAAGATATGCTAGCATTGATGCACCTACCGCTTTTCCAGTAAGTCCGAAAACGCTGTTGAAAACATCATTGTTTACTGGAGACCATTCTGTGGCTTGAGTCTCTTTGGCAACCAATATTACTGCTAGCACAAAAAGGCTTGAAATTAAGCCCGCCAATACAACTTTATTGGCTTTTTTTCTGCCATAGACTTCCGAAATTATGTCGGTAACAAGAAAAGTAATAGGATAAGGTAAAATCCCTACAGAAAGTTCAAATGTATATAAGCCAAAAGGTGACCAACTGAAAAACTTTTGAAAAATCAGGTTACAGCTCACTAAGGTGGCTATGAATACGCCACTTAGGATAAGGAAAAGTGTTTGTGCTTGGTCTCTCACTCAAGCAAAACTAATAAATTTCAAATTGCATAGGCATGCGCATCTGAATATTTTCCCTGCTTTTTAAATTATCGAGTTGTTGGTAATATTTATAAGATTCACCTAATTCTTTCTTAACCAAGCTTGTTGTTACCTGAGCGCCCAAATCTTCAAAAATTTCTTCAATAGGGTTTTTTAGTTTTGGAAAGTTTGAAATTCTATAATTTTCAAGATTAGCCATGTCAGCAGCTATTTCGATTGCATCTTCAAGGCCGCCAAGAACGTCAACAAGTCCTAATTCTTTGGCATCTTCTCCTGTCCAAACTCTTCCTTGACCTATTGCATCAACTTCTGCTTTAGTCATATTTCTCCCTTCAGACACATTAGTAATAAAGGTATCGTATATTCTTTCAACCTGATTTTGGATAATATCCCTTTCACTAGTTGTTAAAGCTCTAGTTGGTGAGCCTAAGTCGGCATATTGATTTGTTTTTACTCTATCTGTTGTAATTCCAAGTTTATTCTCCATCATTTTCTCAAGGTTTAACAACATTCCAAATACACCAATAGAGCCAGTAATTGTAGTTGGATTTGCAACTATAGTATCGGCTTTGCAAGAAATATAATAACCGCCTGAAGCAGCAACATCACCCATTGACACTACTACAGGTTTACTCTTTTTTGCTAATTCCATTTCTCGTAAAATAGTTTCAGATGCTAAAGCACTTCCTCCAGGTGAATTTACTCTAAGAACAATGGCTTTTATCTTGTCGTTTTCACGTGCATTTTTGATGGCTTCTGAAGTTGTAACGGAACCAATAGTCAGATTTTCTCCTTCGCCAGAACGAATTTCTCCTTGAGCATATATTACTGCAATTCTATCTTTAGAATATTTCTTCTCTGCTGTTTTGACGCTAACTTGTGAATACTTTTTTAGCGATATTTTATTGATTTTATCGTCTTCTCCAATCATCATTTTCTTTCTCAATGTGTCGTTTACTTGGTCTTCAAATAAGAGAGCATCTGCCAAACCATTTAAAACAGCATCTTTAGGAGATTGAACAGAAAGATTTTCAGCGATAGCGTTTAATTCATCACTAGAAATGTTTTGAGCGTTAGAAATATCGGCTTTCATATTATCCCAAATAGAAAATAAAAAACGGTTGATTTGTTCTCTATTTTCATCACTCATTTTTTCCAAAATGAATGGCTCAATAGCGCTTTTGAATTTCCCGTGTCTAATGATCTGTGGTTCAACTTCTAATTTTTCTAAACTTCCCTTAAAGAACATTCCTTCATAGGAAAGCCCTTTTAGTTCCATTATTCCTTCAGGGTGAAGATATATTTCGTCTGCTACAGATGATAAGTAATATGCATTTTGTGAATACACTTCACTGTAAGCAATCACAAACTTGTCAGTTGAGTCTCTGAACTCTTCTAGTTTATTCCTTATTTCACTAGTAGTCGCTGGACTTGTAGCTGGCATTTCTACATTCAGATATATTCCGCTAATTCGGTCGTCGTATTTAGCTTTTTCGATTGTTTTGAGAATTTCGTTTAATCCAAATGTATTTTCATCGTTCAAAATTGATTTAAAATCAAAATCAAATTCAGATCCTCTATCAACAATTGTCTCGTTGAGAGTGATTTCTAAAATACTATTATCCTTTACCTCAACTTCTTTATCAGAGCTTGAAGACGAAACACCAATCGCTACAAGAACTAAAATGATAATAAAAAAGGTGATTATGGTGACAAATACTGATTTTAAAATACTTTTAAGGAAATTTAGCATAGCTGTTAGATTTAAATTGAAAATTGAATACAAAGTTACATTTTTTTAGAATATTTGTAGGAGTAATTTCATTACCTTAACTAAATTAGTCAAATGAATCATGTTTATCTGTTATTGGGAAGTAATTTGGGTGACTCAAAGTCGTTTATTGACAAAGCATCTGATTTAATTTTCAAAAATATTGGTAAAATGATTAAGCAATCCTCCCTTTATAAATCGCCACCGTGGGGCTTTTCTCACGAAAATTCGTTTTTAAATAAAGTATTATTTATCGAAACTGATTTTAAGGCGCATGAGGTATTGGATGAATGTCAAAAAATTGAACGAAAAATGGGTAGAGTCAGAAAAAAAACTTCTGATTATCAAGCTCGAGAAATAGATGTGGATATACTTTTTTACAACAACGATATAATACAAACTGAACAATTAATTGTTCCTCATCCAAGAATTGAGGAAAGGCGTTTTACATTACTGCCACTGTGTGAAGTTGCTGAACATTTCGTTCATCCAGTTTCTCTATTGCCCTTAATTGATTTATTAACGGCATGTAATGATAATTCTAAAGTCGTCAAGGTATGAGTTATCAGTTCATCGCTATAGAAGGAAATATTGGAGTAGGTAAAACGACCTTCTCGAAAATGTTGTCTAAAAAGCTAGATTGTAAACTCATATTAGAAGAGTTTGCCGATAAT
>Ga0209653_1003556_pt1 | contig 10578 bp, 10 predicted proteins | sample SaaInl6LU_22_DNA_FD_184644 | JGI IMG/M metagenome (GOLD analysis project Ga0209653, IMG submission 184644) | Marine microbial communities from expanding oxygen minimum zones in the Saanich Inlet - ESP_116LU_22_DNA (SPAdes) (version 2) | ecosystem: Environmental > Aquatic > Marine > Intertidal... | reverse complement strand
GATCTAAAGTAAAAGTAATCGGTGGTTGTCAAAATTTAAATTACAGAGACGATAAAAATATAATTGTATCATGTGCTAGTGAACTTGTAAGCAATAACGAATATCAACATCCACTGTTGTGGGATAGTGGATGGAGTGGTATGATAAATTTTGATAATTGCAAAAAAGACTTACTTAAAGAATTAGACAAAAATAGACAATTGCAAGATGCAATGGAATCGCAGCAGTTTCAAAAATACTTTTGGCCTGACGGGTATCATTTAAATAAACACAGTAACAACATACTAGGAGAACATCTTGTCAAAATCCTTACATCCTAGTAAAACATTTTGTTTACATCCATTTACAGGTTTAGCCACTAGAGAAGACGGTGCTGTTAAAGCTTGTTGTCGTAGTTTGCCTGTTGGATGGATACAAAATAACAGTTTAGAAGAAATATGGAACAATGGCACAATGCGTGAAATACGTAGACAGGTGTTGTGCGGCGAAAGACCAGGTGCTTGCGAACCGTGTTTTAACTTGGAAGATCAAGGTGTAGAAAGCTTAAGACAAAGACACATTCGTGATAGCTTTCCTGATGCACGTTCAAATCTTTACCCTAATGCATTAGACAGTTTGCGTGATGATTATAGCATGCCTTTTGAATTTCCTACTATAGAAATCAAAATAAACAACTTGTGCAACTTGAAATGTCGTATGTGCAATCCACTAGACAGCACACAATGGAAAGATTGGCAAGCAGTTGAACAGTTTTACAAAGACGAAGGCAATTATCTAGTTGATGCAGTGGATAAATTAAATCTAATGAAGCAACCGTATGTAGGGTTGTTTGAAGAAAAACAAGACTTTTGGGATAATCTAGAAAAGTTACTGCCTTATTTTAGAAGAATCGAATTTGCCGGTGGCGAACCTCTAATGGATCCGTATCATTACAAAATTTTAGATATGCTTGCTCCATATGGTGATAATATCGAATTAAAATATGCAACCAATGGCACAACACTAGGAATCAAAGGTCGCAGCATAGAAGATTACTGGCCAAAATTTAAACGCATTGTTGTAAATGTTAGTATAGACGGCATAGACGATGTTTATGAATACATAAGAGGCAACGGAACATTTAAAGAAGTCGAAGACAATGTAAAAATATTCAAAAGTTTTGACAATGTAGACTATGTTGTAGGTGCAATGACTGTGCAAGCAAATAACATATTGCAATTGCCTAAATGCATTGACTACTTTTTGAACGAAATGGGTATTGTGTTTTATAGTCATAGAGTAACATATCCAAGAGTGTTAAGTGCACAAGTAATCCCTAACGAATTAAAGGAGAAAGTGATTGCAGAACTACAAACCATACAAAAAACCTTCCGTGATTATCCAATTGTACGAAATAATCCTGCTCTTGTATCTGTTACTGAGAGGCAAGTGGCCGACAACATTAATTTTTTAAAAAATGATTTAAGTCAATATTGGCAAGACTGTATTAACTTTAATCGTGCATTAGACAAAACAAGAAATCAAAATTTCTTAGACGTAATACCGGAGTTTAAATCATACGTAGAGTAGAAAATCGTTGGACACATTATGCCGACAGTGTAAAAATAGAATGGAACTTAGGTAAAAGATGTAATTTAGATTGCACATACTGCCCTGCGGAAATTCATGACAACTTTTCGCAACATACTAGACTAGACAAGTTGATGAATACTGTTGATAGACTTTCGAATTTAAAAAATGCACGTATTAGCTTTACAGGCGGAGAACCAACTGTGCATCCTGCGTTTGAAGATTTGCTTGAATATGCCAGACCTAAAATAAAATGGCTAAGTGTAACTACTAATGCTACTCGTACTGCTGATTTTTACGAAAGAATACCTGTAAATTATATAGTATTCAGTTTACATTTTGAAGATCCGCAATGGAGCAAAAGGTTAAGAACAATAATAGAATTTGCAACTGCTACTGAATCTTTAAAATTTCCAAAAGATTATCATATTGCACTAATGGCACATCAAGACTATATGAAAGAACTTAAACAAGCAGCAAGTTACCTAACAGGACATAGTATTCCATACACTGTGCGCAGAATACGTTGGACAGAACGTCACGACTGGTTTGACGACTTGAGATACGATGCTAAAGATTTAGATTGGATACTAAAAAACACAAGCACAGCTAAACCTAACACACTTATAGACGATTTCGAATTAGCAAACGCTAACGATATTATTAAAGAAAAAAGAAATAATTTTAAAGGATGGAACTGTAAAGCAGGAATTGAAAGCTTGATGATAAATTGGGACGGAGATGTACACAGAGCAACGTGTAGAGTTGGAGGAAGTTTGGGAAACATATATGAAGGCACATTTGATATTCCAGAAGAACCAATTACATGCACTAGAGAATGGTGTACTTGCGCAGCAGATGTAAATATTACAAAATGGAAGTAGATGCAATTAAATTAACAAACCCAGAACCTATGATGGTAACTTGGGACATTGGCCGTAGATGCAACTTTGATTGCACTTACTGCGAAAGTACACGACACAACACATATAGTCCGCCTACAAGCTGGAATAATTTGTGCAATACACTTGATTTTATCAAGCGTTATACTACATTGTACAATCAACCTAATGCTAATATAGGATTTACAGGAGGTGAACCTACAGTTAATCCAGACTTTTGGCGGTTTGTAGAGAAAATACGCAACGAAACAGACTTTCAAATCGGTATGACCAGCAACGGAACATGGCCCGAAAAACATATCGACTTTATAAAAGATAACTTTGTTGGAATAACACTAAGCTATCATGCAGAAGCAAACCTTTTTAGCAAAGAACGCACAATACGCAATGCCGAACTTGTACAACAAGCAGGATTGTGGCTAACTGTAAATGTAATGATGCACACAGATCATTGGGCAGAATGTGTAGAAGTACATGAAAAATTAAAATCTTTAGGCATTGACAGCAAACCTACAATGATAGGCGATGGTAACTTTGGATTCACAGAATGGTTCAAAGACGAAGATGGTGATCTGCGCCGCACTAGTCATCCTTATACAACAGAACAACAACAATGGTACTTAAAAGAAAAAGGATTGCCCACAGATATTGTTGATAAAATTGTTAATGGTACAGAATTGCCAAGAGGATGTTGCGGTGCTAGAAGTATAGAAGGCAGTTGCAACGGCTGTTGGCAAAAAGTAGAAGCAGTAAATACCAACTTTAAAGGATGGTATTGTGCTGTTAACAAGTATTTCCTACACATTGATCAGCATACTGGTAAAGTGTACCATCATCAAACATGTCAAACCAGCTTTAGTGGCAGAGTAGGGCCTATTGGTAATTTAAGAAATACAGACGGTATACTAAATTATGCTTTTGAAAATAGAGATAGAACAATAAAGTGTCCTAAACAACGCTGCGGTTGTGGAATGTGTGTTCCAAAAGCTAAGACACTTGAGATGTTTCGGCAACTTGCTGACTAGGTTGTGCTAATAGTTGTCCGCAGGTTCTAGCACATGTGTATAATTTGTGTGTAGTCCAGTAGCGTTTCCAAACACTATGATATGCAGGCTTGCTTATTACTTGTTTTATACTTTGATTTTGTAAATTTGTGTTTCCTAAATCAACTATTAACCATTCATATTGATTTTTGATTTTTTCTTTTGCTTCGTATAACGGATCTTGTTTGCTGTGCCAATTGTAAGGAATACTTGCTAGAAAACAACAAGGCATTAAATCTAAATGTGCATCAATATAAACTTCATATTGTTTTTTAGCCCAACAATCAATAACACTTTGTTCTACCATTTGCGGTATTTTTTCAATATCAAGCACAGGCTGTGGTTTATGAGGTTCTAATGTATCTACAACATGCCCTAGATTGTTCTTTACATCAAATTTATTTTCTAATGCAAATCTGCTGCTGTCTTTTACAGAAAAATATTTAAATCCATAATACTTGCTGACTTCTTTTGCACCTTGTACTTGATGTTCGTTATGCTTGAACCGTATCATGCTCCATTCAGCAGTACCACCTGCGTTTATAAATGTTCTAGCATTGTTGATTATTTTGTTATAGTCAGTGTTAATACGATATCTCTTGTGCGTATCAGCTAGTCCATCAATAGCAAAAACAACTTTATGTTCTGCAGGCAAATGCTTGGGCAATTCTTTCCAGAACTTTTCATTGCGTAGGCTACCATTTGTGTGTATGTCCAAATAAATGTTGTCATCTTTCACATGATCTAACATCTGCACTAAATGAAAATTCAACAAAGGATCGCCAAAGTTACCACAAAAAGTTATCTTTTCAATTTGCTTTTTAACTTCTTCTGTAAATATGTTTTGAAAATCATCTATAGTCCAATCGTTTTCACGTATTAACGGATTATCAAGCCCTCCGTGATGATTTCGACTGCACATCGGACATTGTGCTTGACAACGATTGGATATTTCTATATGAACACTTTTTAAATCTGTAAAACTAAACACTTTTTATTTATGTGCGCAGTTAATGATATAAATAACATATGGATCACATAGACTTTTACAACAATCATTGTAATTCTCCTTTACAATTAAACCCTTTGCCAGATTATGATTTAGAAAGCCAAGCACTTTGGATACTATCAGGTAAAGGTTATCATTGGATAGAATTAGATGTTCAATTTGACACTCAACAATGGCAACTGGAATCTCAATTAGCAGATCAATATTATGTAGGTCATAGAGACGAAGCAACTGGTGAAGGCACACACAAAGGATGGGAGAGTTGTGCATTACACGGTATCGGTACACAATATACAAATGTTTGGCAAACTTATGGATATGACAAAGAACCTGAATACAACTGGACCGATTTAGGTATTAAGTGTGAAAATATAAAAAACTTTTTTAACAATGAATTTCCTGCTGACGGCTATGCACGTATTAGATTTATGAAATTACAAGCAGGTGGTTGGATTTCACCTCACAACGACTATTCTCCATTACTAACAGAAAGAAATGTGTTTGACTGGCCGTTACCAATTAATATTGCTGTCGATCATCCTGATGATTGCCATATGACACTTGCAGGACAAGGTTGTGTTCCTTTTCAATCTGGTAAGATGTTTATGGTTAATATATTCAATTATCACAGTGTTTTTAATAAAAGCGACAAAGATAGAATACATATCATTGCACATTGTCACTTGGGAAATAAAAAACAAGAATTTTGCAAATTACTAGTTGAAAGTTATCAAAAGCAGCATGAATATATATCGAGCCAAATTTAAAAGCAAAGATCTGTGTGTGCTGGTTGTTGACGATACAGACGAGTACACTGGCATGGCAAAAGAAATTGTAAAAAATCGTGCCGACTATACAATTACAAATGTAACAGGCATGGGATACGATGTTTGGGTAGATACCAACGTTGACAAAATGCTACAAGCTGCTGCAAACAATTATACATATGCTGTTGTTATTAGTGCTGCTACAGAATTTACACAAGGCGAAACATTCTTTGCACATCATCCTGTATTTGATGGTATATTAGGACATATTTTAGATGGCGGTGATGCATATTACGGACTGCACTATCAATGCTACAGTGTAAATTTAAAAAATTACAAAAAATTAGGATCTCCTGCTGTAGGACAGGATCAGCCGTTTGCAACACACAAACAAATTGCACCGTTTAGAAGTCATGACAATTTACATGACGATTATCTACCCTATTGGATCAACATGGGCACAATGCAAGTGTCATACAAACACAAAATACACGGTTGGAATTTGATAAGTTCTTTCTTATCTGTGGATTTACCTGTTGAAGCATACGGAGAAATACAGCGCAACAGCAAACATTACATTTATAGAGAAGAATTAGATAGCTATGCGTTTCAAAAATACAATTATTGCTTAACACAACACGTTCATACAAAAGCAACAGGCCAAGCTGCAAAATATCCCCGCAAATACAATACTCCAATCAAATATCTTATAACCATAGCCAATCAAGATGCTGCACAAAAAAGATTAAACGGACAAGACGCTGAAATAATTTATTATGATTACAATCAACGTGCACTGGATACAGTAGGAGGCGGACATTTAATTGATCCATTGCATTTGCCTGAAGATTTATTAGAAATTATTCCTACTGACGATCCGCACGGAACAGTTGTAGATTTAAGTAATATATTTGCTTACGAAGGAAGTGCTGCTATGTTGCCTTTAAAGTACAGATTGCAACAAGAAAATAAATTGATAAATTTATTGCAAGAGCACTTGCCTCATGTGACTGCGATTTTCGATAAACGTGCTGCTGAAGGCATATACAAATGGAAGCCAGAAACAGGCACAGCAAAAGACTTGCGAATTATTAATTGGGAAGATCTTGACTTGCCTTCGTGGCATCGATAAACAGTTCTTTTGTACGTGCTTTCGGAGCACACAGCCCACACCAACAACTGCTTTTTTTGCATACTATTCCGTTGTTGTGCATTTTTTCTAATATACTATCAGTATCATACAAATAACCAATAGGTCCAACATTACCGTTGTAATTCATTTTGCAATCTTTATTTGTAAATACTTCGCCAGTTACTTGTCTAATATATAAAAAATAATCAGCTACACTGCAATGCCAGCCTTTGAAGTTGTTGCCTTCTACATAATTGGTTTCACAGCCGCTTGCACATAATGTATTACCTCCGCAACATGACCTGCCAGTTTTACTTAAATTTAAACCTTTTGCAAGACCGTACAATAACTTGTCTTTTGTTGTTACTTTGCGTCCAATTAAGTATTCACTTTGCTCTGCATTGTAATTAAATCTCATGTCAAGCCAATGATGATCTATTTGCCGAGCATTGTATTTTATTTCATGTTCTTTGCACCATTCGATAAAGTCAATGCAATCATCCCAGTGTTTTGGATGCATCATTACACTTATGTGAAATGTTTTTTCCTTGTCTTTTAAATAAAGTATATTGTCTTTTACTAATTTTTTAGATTTTGCCGGTGCTTCTGGATGATAACTTATTGTAAAATAATCTATATACTCAACTACTCTGTTCCACAAGTTTGGACCAATTACAGCGTTTGTAATAGTTGCTACACCCATATACCAATTGTAGTCTTTGCGTTTTTCATTTACATACTTTAGTATATCTAAAATTCTTGGATGAAATATACTTTCACCGCCTTGAATATTTAAATTTGCAAAACGCTGTGATTCAGTACGCTGCTGCATTTTGATATCGACATATTTGTAAATAAAATCTACAGTGTCTAAACATTCTGCAAATGTAGGATGTTCTGTTTTGTTATCGTGGCCATCTCCGCAATAACTGCAATCCAAGTTGCATTTTAATGTGCTTTCCCAAGCAATTTGGAAGCTGATAGGTTTAGAAGGAACAAGTGTATCAAAAGTAGTCATTGCATTTCCATTTTGTAAGTATTGTTTCTCCTGTGCAATTACAGATATCTTGATCACATATTACAGGTTTAATTTCAAATTCTTTTAAATTGTATATATTTAAATTTAATTTTTGGCCGCAGTTGCCTTTTATGTTTCCTTGAAAATCTATTTTTACTAAATCAACGCCTAAATTACATTTCCAACCTTTGAAATAATTTAAATTGTTGTTTATAAGATAATTGTCATTGTTATGTACTTCGCCATCGATCATATAATTTGTTCTAGGTTTTCTCAATACTTTGTTATACCATTTTAAATCTGGATAACGCTTGATTGGTCTTTCCATGTATTGTTGTTGTTCAGTATTGTAAATATGAGATCCATTAAAAATTACAGTTTTTGCAATAATAGGAAACAAATTGTTACTGCTTTTACATTTCTCTATTATATCTTTGCATTTATCAAAATGCATTGGATCCATTAATACATCAATATTAACTTCTACATTTTTATTATACAAAAAGTCTGCAACTTTTATAGCATGTTCTACATTGCTAAATTCATGATGTACACTAATGTTTACTACATCAAAGCTTGTCCAATATTTTTCCCACCAGCGCATACTTTTACTTGCATTTGTGCTAATATTAATTGTTACATCATGTGCAAATTTAATATTATTACAAAATCTTGGTAGATGTTTCCAAAGTGTAGGTTCGCCGCCTATTAAATATAATCTTGTTTTTCTATTGTGTTTTTTAATATAACTTAATAATGCTTTGTCAACCTTTTCAATATCCGGCCACAGGCGATTGCCTTCGTTGCTGCCTGGAAAACAATAATTGCATTTATAATTGCAAACATTTCCTAGTTCAAATTCAATTGTAAAATCTGTATCTAAATTTTGTATGCTGTGTATCATAATAAATGTGCAAGCTCAGGAAATACATCCTTTGCATTTACTCCTCTAATTGCATCTAATTTGTTTACATACTCTTTAAATCCAGGTAACAAGTGACTGTTGTCTTGTGCATCCATGTGATTGAGAATTGCTTCCCATCGTCTCCAACCATACGGATTTACATCCCAAAACCCTGCCGAGTCGTGATTGAGTTCTAACCAACCTTTGAATTTTGAAAATAAGTCTCTAATTTCTTCTTTGTCTTCTTTAGGAAGTATTTGCACACTTAGGAATGTAGGAATATAAAGTAAATGCATATTAACCAAACCGCCGCCGGCTTTGATACCTTTGATATCTTCTGTGTTTACTTTTCTAAAATTGCTACTAACTTTCCAGTGCATAAAATCAGGCAAATGTTTAATATTGAATATTTGTATTGCTGTAGCAATACTAGGGCGAATATTATCAGGTGTGTTATCTAACATGTGTAAGTTGCGTTCAACTGTTTCCCAATCTGTAGGATACCTAATGTAATTGTTACGTGGTCCAGCAGCATCCATACTTACACCAACTTTAACTAATTCAAAGTTTTTCCACAAGTCAATAAGCTCTTCGTCAACTAATATTCCATTGGTATTGTAACGTAATCTAATTTTTTTATTATAGCCACTGCGAACTATTTCTTCTATAAATTTCTTATGTTCTGCAATCATAAGTGGCTCGCCGCCAGCAAAGTATACTTCTTCTAAATACGGTATTTGTTTGTATAGCTGATCCCAGAATATTTCATTTTCGTGCCATTTGTTATCAAATGCACCTTTATCCCACTGCATTTGTCTTTTTACTTCAGGATCTTCTAGTTGAGGTTCTAATACTTTCCAATCCTTTACCCATTTGCTACTGTCGTGAGGCGAACACATTACACATTTTATATTACAAGTATGCCCTAAACGTAAGTCAAGATATTTAAGCTGCTCTTTTACAGTACCATCTGCTTTTGTTTCATTTAACAAGTTAGCAAGATCAGTGCCACGCTCCATCCAAGTGCTGGTTTCCCACATGCGCTTACTAACAACACCTTTTGACTCTTCTGCAAAACATTTTGTACAACTAGCTGGCACTTTACTATCCATCATTGTTAAACGAACATTACGCATGTATTCACTATTCCACGCTGTCATAGGATCAGTGTTTGAAAAATTTATCGGCTTGCCATTTTCTTTTACTAATCCTACTGTGTGATCTGTTCCTGCACCACTGGCATTTGCACTACAACAAAGTCTCATGTCGCCATTGGGTCTAGTAGCCATGTGAATCCAAGGCAACACACAAAAAGTAGGAGTTGTACTTTTTTCTAATGTGTCTTGAAATAGTTCTATGAATTTTTTTACACTCATTTACGTCCAATCAACAAGAATCTGTTGTACAATGGAAGTTCCAATGTTTCTTGCTTAACTATATATGACAACCCGCTGTGTGCAGCAAAGTCTTGTACAGTATCAAAGCAACGTATGTGTTCTGGTAAATCATAATAATTATTGCTTTGTAACACTATAAGACTGTTGTTGGGCACTCTGTCTAGCCAAGTATCGTATTGTTGTTGTGAGATATGTTCTGTGCTGGTGTTGATTACAATATCAGGTTCGAACTCGTATTCGTATGTACACATGTCTGCGGTTTCGGCACGAAAGTTGCCAATCATTTCTTGACGCTTGCAAATTGTGTTTGCTGTTTCTTCACAACTTTCATCAATGTCAATGCTGCGTATTTGTCCTGGTCTGATTACACTATTAAACAGCATACTAGCAAGCACACCATTCCATCCACCGTGAATAACAATATTGGAATTTATGCCCACACACGTTTTTAAATTGTCAATTAGCCATTCTTTGCTTTGCAGTTGTCCTTTCCAAAAACTTTCTAATACACTGTAATGATTTTCACTGTTGCGTATTGCATCCATCCAGAACGCTACATCTTTTAAATCTATGTACATGTTTTTGTCATATGCTCTCTAATTGTAGTAAAGTGTTTAAAGTTGTGCATTCGTATTTTTTTAGTAGCCCGATTTAATTCTTCTAATGAATATGTATCTAAAACATTATACAAGGTATTTGCAGCCATGTAAAGTCTTTTTGTGTGATCTGCTTCGTCATAACTTTCGTCCCACAAGCTGTCAAATGTTTTAAATCCTAATTCTTTTAGGTATTTTAACGAATATCGTGGGCCTACTAGAATAAATGCTTGTTTACACA
>Ga0209653_1003545_pt1 | contig 10603 bp, 12 predicted proteins | sample SaaInl6LU_22_DNA_FD_184644 | JGI IMG/M metagenome (GOLD analysis project Ga0209653, IMG submission 184644) | Marine microbial communities from expanding oxygen minimum zones in the Saanich Inlet - ESP_116LU_22_DNA (SPAdes) (version 2) | ecosystem: Environmental > Aquatic > Marine > Intertidal... | reverse complement strand
TCTCCGGCGGCGACGCGGGCGGTATAAATCTCGGATGGAACCATAACGTTTGCCTAGTCGTTCAGTTTTACAAATACCAGAAAAAGACGCATGATTTCGAGATGGATCAAGACATCAAAAAACTGGCCGCCGAGGTCGCTAAACTGAACGGCCACCGCTTTGTGACGATGCACAACTCTGTGCCCAAGATGCTTGCGTTCAATTTTGCGCGCGGACTGGCCTTTGGTTTAGGGTCTGTCATTGGGGCCACGCTGCTGGTTTCTGTGCTTGTTTATTTGCTTAGCCAGATTGATTTCATCCCCATCATCGGTGAATGGGCCACAGTTCTCAGCACTGCGTTGGCAGACATCAACGGTGCGATGGACGAAAACGCTAACGGTCAATGACATATGCACAATAAGAATTGACCGGTCATTGAACCTGCGCCATCTAAGCGGGATGAAAACATCAAGCGCGCCTCTCATTACGCCGGTCCTCGTTGCGGGCTGCATCATTATCATGGTCAGCTTTGCGATCCGGGCAAGTTTTGGCGTGTTCCAAATTCCCATCGCAGAGGAATTCGGCTGGCTGCGCACAGAGTTCTCGCTTGCGATCGCCATTCAGAACCTTGCGTGGGGCATTGGCCAGCCGATCTTTGGTGCCATCGCTGAAAAGCTGACAGATCGCAAAGCCATTATTCTGGGCGCGCTAACCTATGCAGTTGGCCTTTTGTTATCATCACAAGCCATCACGCCTTTGGGCCACCAAGCCTATGCATGGCTGGTGGGCTTTGGCATCGCGGGGACAGGTTTCGGCGTTATTCTGGCCGTTGTTGGGCGTGCCGCGAGTGATGAGAACCGCTCTATGGCGCTTGCCATCGCCACCGCAGCCGGTAGCGCAGGCCAAATCTTTGGGGCCCCCGTCGCCGAGGCGCTTTTGACAATCATGTCATGGCAGATGGTCTTTATCGTCTTTGCGGGTCTAATTATCAGCACGCTCTTGTGCCTACCTTTGATGAACACGGCCGCGCCCGCCAGCAAAGCCGAGTTGGAAGAGTCGATGGGCCAAATCCTAATAAAGGCCTTCAAAGACCCGTCCTATTCACTCATCTTCCTTGGGTTCTTTTCCTGCGGCTATCAGCTAGCCTTCATCACCGCGCACTTCCCCGCAATGATTACCGAAATGTGCGGCCCCATTTTGGCGGGCGGCGTCCTGCATAACATGGGCATCACCACCACCAGCGCACTGGGTGCCATGGCCATCGCGCTGATCGGTGCAGCCAACATTGCGGGCACCCTTTTGGCCGGTTGGGCAGGCAAACGTTACTCCAAGAAATACCTACTGGCGGGCATCTACACAGGCCGGACACTCGTGGCGGCCGTGTTTATCCTGATGCCGATCACGCCCACAACAGTAATCGTGTTCTCGCTTGCGATGGGCTCATTGTGGCTGGCCACAGTGCCCCTGACGAGCGGCCTTGTCGCGCATATTTACGGCCTGCGCTACATGGGCACGCTCTATGGCATCGTCTTTTTCAGCCACCAATTGGGCAGCTTTCTTGGCGTTTGGCTGGGCGGTAAAATGTATGACATCTACGGCGATTATAACATGGTCTGGTGGGTCGGCGTAGGTGTGGGCGCGTTCAGCGCAATCGTGCATCTGCCCATCAAAGAGCGTCCGTTACCGGCAGCCGTGGCAAGCTAGGGCCGCTTAACTAAGCGGCCTCCTCTGCGCTCAACAGCCCTTCGGCCACCAATCGATCAGCCCATCCTTGCGGCCCTTCAAACAGATGCGTTTGCCATCCGCGTGAAGCCGCCATTGCGATGTTATCCGCGCGGTCATCCGTAAAGAGCAACCCCTCAGTCGCCACACCACAGTCATCTTCCATCATCTGATAAATCTGCGGTTCTGGCTTGATACAGCGCATATGACCGCTGACGTATTGGCGATCAAAATTTGTCAAAAACGGATAATGGGTTTGCGCGTAAGCAAAGCTCTCGATGCCGAAGTTGGTCAGCGAGAAAACTGGAACCCCTTTGTCACGCAATGCGGTTTGCAAGCGGACGGAATGCTCAATCACCGGCGCGGCCATCTCAATCCAGCGATCATGCCAAATACGGATTTCATCACGCCACTGCGGCGTTTGTTCCGCCTGCGCATAGATCACATCGCGAAAGCCCTCGCCGCGATCAACACGGTCGTTCATGCCGTGCAGATCTACTTCTGCAAACATCGCTTCGCGGCGCTCCTGGCCAATTACACTGTCGAAAAAGCGTTCCGGGTGCCATTCAAGAAGCACGTTACCGATGTCAAAAACCACTGCCTGAACACTCATGGTGCTGTTCCTTTTTCTGCGTCTGATTTGGCAAAGCGCACCACGCGCTCAAGCCCGTCTAAAAATCGCGATCTATCAGCCTTGGAAAACGGTCGTCCGCCCCCTTGGCGAAACGGGTCCGCACTACGCAAATCCTGCATCAGATCCCGCGTCGCCAAAACCTGTCCGATATTGCGCGCGTCCAGAATTTCGCCGTTATGCTTAATCACGCGGGCCCCTGCCTCTACGCATTTCGCCGCCAGCGGAATGTCACCCGTGATCACCACGTCACCGGCTTTGGCGCGATCTGCGATCCACATATCCGCAACATCCGGTCCGTCAGGCACGATGATATTTTCTACCAACGGGTTCTGCGATGGGCGCAGTCCGCCATTGCTTACCACAAAAAGAGTAAGCCCGTGCCGCGTGGCTACGCGCTCTGCCTCGGCTTTGACGGGACAGGCATCTGCATCAACGTAAATCACCCGTGCAGCGCCTCTGCGTGAAAGGCGATGTGATCGGCCATAAACGTCGAGACAAAGTAATAACTGTGATCGTACCCTTTCTGCATCCGAAATTCGCCGGCTTGGCGGCGTGCTGTCATCGCGTGAGTAAGGCTTTCGGGACGCAGCAAATCAAGAAACTGATCTTCGGTGCCTTGGTCAATCAACACAGGACCGGCAAATCCACGGTCAGCCATCAGTAAGCTGGCATCGTGATTGGCCCATTCGGTTTGCGGCAAATACGCGCCAAGCTGCTTTGTGCCCCAGTCGCTTTGGGTTGGGTTGGCAATAGGTGCAAACGCCGAAACAGCGCGGTAACGCTCGGGCATATGCATCGCCAAGGTCAACGCGCCGTGTCCACCCATGGAGTGACCCGTGATGCTCTGACGCTCAAGATCAACAGGCAACTCAGCCAAAGCGCCGTGCAAATCGTCGGTGATATAGTCCCACATCTTGAAGTGCGACGACCACGGTGCGTTTTGCGCATTCACGTAGAAGCCCGCCCCTTGTCCAAGGTCATATGCCTCGTCATCTGGCACGCCTTCGCCGCGTGGCGACGTATCGGGGAAAAGTACCGCAATACCTTCCTCAGCGGCCCATCTTTGCGCACCAGATTTCTCCATCGCGTTGGCATGTGTGCATGTCAGACCCGACAAATATGTCAGCAAAGGCACAGGGCCAAACGCAGCCTCTGCAGGCAGGTAAAGCCCAAATGTCATGTCGCAATCACACGCCTCAGAACGGTGTGAATACACACGTTGCACGCCATCGAATGCGCGGTTTTCAGAGATCAGTTTTAACACGGCAATTCCTCACAAAAGAGTTTTCGTAACCCACGCGATCACCACTGAAAGGCTGACCACGGAAACCACGGTTGAGACAAAAATACTGGCCGAAGCCCGCGATGGTGCGACATCATAATGCCGCGCGATGATGTACACATTGCCCGCCACCGGAAGCGCCGCTGTCGCGATCATCACTGCTGCCGAATACGGATCGACCGCAAAGACAAACAGGGCAAGCGCGCCTACCGCTACGGGGTGCAGGACAAGTTTACAGAAAGTTAACCAACCCGCGACACTGATCCGTTCGGCAGATTTATCCGCCAAAGATGCCCCAATCGCAAAGAGCGCGCCAGGCGTGGCCGCTGCCCCCAAGATGCCCAAAAATTCGTTCACGGGTGCGGGCAGAGGCTGATCCGTTGCAGACCAACACAGCCCCAAAACAATGGACACAATCATCGGGTTTTTCACAAGACCAATCGCAATACTGCGTAAAATTCCAAGCGACATCCGCCCATCACGTGCACCTGTGATCAAAATGACGATCAGCGATCCAAACACAATCAGATCAACCGCCAACACCAACATCACAGGCCCAACGGAACGCTCTCCCAACAGCAAAATCAACATTGGAATACCCAAGAAACCAACGTTGCCGATAACGGCGCATTGCGCCTCAACCGCCCCTTCAAGGATACCGCGCTTGCGCACCAAGGCCACAACAGTTGCCAACAAATAGACCGCGAGCGAGCCCAGAAGATATGCCCACACGAGCGGCCAATCGATAACTTCCGCAAGGCTAAGGTTGGCCGAAAAGCGGAACAGCATGGCCGATAGAGCGAAGTAAAAGACGAACTTGGTCAGATATCCCGTGGCCTCAGGCGGAAAGAACCCCCGCCGCGCCGCTCCATACCCAAGCGCGATCAACGCGAAAAAGGGTAAAGTTTTCAGAAATATATCCACCATATCAAATCGCTAGCACGCAACGACCGAGCGGGGAAGAGCGGCGTTCACCCAAATGTCTGCTTGGACAAACTAAACGAACCAGTTTATGTATTGGTTTCTGAATTTATCGCTTGGGTGGGTTTCATGAACGCCGAACTGCCGGTCATCAAAAAGGGTCGCAAGTTTGATCAAGTGATCGACGGCGCAACACGTGTGTTCATGCGCGATGGCTTTGACGGCGCGAGCGTGGATGACATCGCCCGCGAAGCCAAAGTCTCCAAGGCCACTTTATACAGCTACTTCACTGACAAGCGCGTTCTGTTCATGGAAGTTGCGCGGACCGAATGCACCCGCCAAGCAGACGCAGCACTGGATGAAATCAACATGGCGCTGCCGCCGCGTGATGTGCTGCGCAAAGCGTGTAAATCCATGATGCGGTTCTTTTATTCGGATTTCGGCGTGAATGTCTTTCGCATTGCCGTCGCTGAAAGCAGTCGCTTTCCCGAACTGGGACGCGCGTTTTACCTCAATGGTCCAATGGAAGCGCGCAAGCGGTTGATCACGTATCTTAATGCAGCGATTACCAAGGGTGATCTGGTGATTGACGACATTGACATGGCCGCAGACCAACTACCACAACTGTGCAAAGCGGACCTGCACGAGAAACTGATATTCGGCATCCAAGACGGGTTTACCGAAGAAGAGATCGACCGCATTGCAACTGCCGCAGTCGATCTGTTTTTGTCACGCTACAGCGCGTAAACGCAGCGCTCAATACACCACAACCGAACGAATCGACTTGCCCTGATGCATCAGGTCAAACCCGTGGTTAATGTCATCAAGCCCCATTGTGTGCGTGATCATCGGATCGATCTCGATCTTGCCGTCCATGTACCAATCAACGATCTGCGGCACATCTGTGCGACCGCGTGCGCCGCCAAAGGCCGTACCGCGCCATGACCGGCCTGTCACCAATTGGAACGGACGGGTGCTGATTTCTGCACCGGCGGGCGCGACACCAATGATGATGCTCTCGCCCCATCCTTTGTGTGCAGATTCCAACGCCGTGCGCATTACGTCCACGTTGCCCGTTGCATCAAACGTGTAGTCCGCGCCGCCCTTGGTCAGCGCCACAAGATAGGCCACCAAATCACCATCGACTTCTTTGGGGTTCACAAAGTCAGTCATCCCAAAACGGGTGGCCATCTCAACTTTGCTGGGGTTGATATCAACGCCCACAATCTGATCGGCACCTGCAAGACGCAGCCCTTGGATCACGTTCAGGCCAATGCCGCCCAACCCAAAGACAATCGCGCGACTGCCAATCTCGGCCTTGGCCGTGTTAATGACCGCACCAATTCCCGTTGTGACACCGCAACCAATGTAGCAAATCTTATCGAACGGCGCGTCTTTGCGTACTTTGGCCAGTGCAATTTCAGGCACAACCGTGTGGTTGGCGAAGGTCGAACAGCCCATGTAGTGCAAAATCGGATCACCATCGAGCGTGGTAAAACGACTGGTTCCATCGGGCATAAGGCCCTGACCTTGGGTGCTGCGAATAGACTGGCACAAGTTGGTCTTGGGGTTGAGGCAATATTCGCACGTCCGGCATTCGGGTGTGTAAAGCGGGATCACGTGATCGCCCTTCTTAAGCGAAGTCACATCAGGACCCACGTCCACAACAACGCCCGCCCCTTCATGGCCCAAAATCGCGGGGAACAGCCCCTCTGGATCGGCACCAGACAGAGTAAATTCATCTGTGTGACAAATGCCAGTGGCCTTGATTTCAACCACAACCTCACCGGACCGTGGGCCCGCCAGGTTTACTTCCATCACTTCCAAGGGCTTGCCCGCTTGGGTCGCTACCGCAGCACGCGTACGCATAATCCAACTCTCCGATCATTGCTTATTCGCCCTGACACTAGGCCCGCCAAGCGGCCCAATGCAATGCGCAATAGATTGTTACGGGGTAACTAAAACGTATCGGTAGGGCACCGATAACCAGAGGTGTCGACGTAAACGCGCGGGCCTTGGCAATGGATAAAGTGGGGGCTCGGACCATTGCCATGCACGCACGCGTTTACGCCGCACGGGCAGTAGCTTCGGGGCACAAAGGGGCGAGACAAAGAACACAGCTAGACATTTTTGTGACCGCCTTGATTTTCCGCCCCATCGACGCAACTGTTGGACATGACTTCAGCAACACCCATCACCCGCGTCACCGAGCAAGACGTGATGTTTCACCGCCTCGAGCTTAACATGATCCTGTCGCTCTATGGGCGCATGGTCGCGGCTGGTGAATGGCGCGACTACGGCATTTCCGCCATGCGCGATGTTGCCATTTTTTCGGTGTTCAAACGCACCGCAGAGCAACCGCTTTACCGTATCGAAAAGCGCCCCAAACTACGTCTGAAGCAAGGGATGTATTCCGTTATTGGAATGGATGGGCAAATCCTGAAACGTGGCCACGAGCTTAAGCCTGTTTTGCACGTTCTCGAACGTAAGCTAATCCGCGCGGTGACCTGAGCAATCAAAGCCTGCGCCGCGTTGTGACCGGCCCGTCCCCTTGGACCTCAATCCGCGTGATAGCTGCTGCGACGCTTTCGTAAACTGTTGCCATGTGGTGCGCATTCGCGTGGATCAGTGTCTCTGCATCAACCATCATCGCAACGTGACCTTTCCAGAACAACAGATCCCCACGCAGATAAGGCGCGTCCAACGCAATCTGCGTGCCAATCATTTGTTCTTGATCACCGCTGTCGCCCGCACATGCCTCACCGCACGCCAAAAGTGCCGCTTGAACAAGTCCTGAACAATCGATTCCAGAACTCGAATTACCGCCCCAAAGGTAAGGCGTACCAAAGAAAATCTGCGCGATTGTAACGGGGTCGTTAAAGCGCTGCTCAATGGGGCGAAGGTGCTTTTTAGGGATAAAGCCAACCGATGTTTCAAAGAACTTCTTGCGCTCATCCACAACCTGCACCCGCGCGCCAAAACTTAACGCGTGCCGCTCGGATGATTTAAAACTTTCGGTGCTATAGGCATGGATCGCGCGGCTGGCGACCATATGCGTAGGCGCGTTCTGCTGCGAAATCAGCCCGTCGTCGACATAACCGATGTAGCTGTCCTTAACCGATTGCACGTAATGAAACCCGTCGCCGCTTTGCAACGATCTCACCTCATCACCCATCAACAGCTGTCGGTCCCGCCGCCCATCAGGGCTTCGCAGCAGATCGGCCACAGGGGCATTAACGCACAACACCGCTCACAGCCCCAGAATTTTAGGAAGCGCCTCAAGAAGGGCGCGCGCGCCTTGGCCAACACCACCTTTGGGCCGCGCAGGAGCCGCAGAGGGCTGCCAGCCGTAGATATCAAAGTGGCTATAGGGCGCATTTTTGACGAACCGGCGCAGGAATAATGCCGCCGTAATCGCGCCCGCAAACCCACCCTTTGGGGCGTTATCCAGATCTGCGATCCCCGGTTCGATCATCGCCTCGTAAGGATCCCAGAACGGCATGCGCCAAACCGGATCATCAACCTGGCTACCTGCTTGGCTAAGGGTCTGCGCAACACTGTCGTCATCCGTAAAGAACGGCGCCAAGTCAGGACCAACCGCGACACGCGCAGCCCCCGTCAGTGTTGCCATAGAAATAATCATATCGGGGTTGTCTTCATCGGCGAATGCAAGCGCGTCGGCCAATACCAAGCGGCCTTCTGCATCGGTGTTATTGATCTCAACAGTCAGCCCGTTGCGCGCGGTCAGAATATCTTGCGGGCGGAACGCGTTGCCGCTGATGCTGTTTTCAACCGCAGGGATCAGCACCCGAAGCTGCACCTTTAGGCCCGTTGCCATGATCATATGCGCAAGACCCAGCACTGTCGCACTGCCGCCCATATCCTTTTTCATCAAGCCCATGCTGCCGCCGGGTTTAATGTTCAGCCCGCCCGTATCAAAGCACACTCCCTTCCCAACAAGCGTCAGCTTTGGCCCTGCATCGCCCCACTTCATATCGATCAAACGCGGCGCACTTGCGCTGGCGCGGCCAACCGCGTGGATCATAGGAAAGTTCTGCTCAATCAGCGCATAGCCCGTGGTGACATTGATCGACGCGCCATGTGTTTGGGCCAATTCGCGCGCTGCCGCTTCAAGGTGCTCGGGCCCCATGTCCGCCGTTGGCGTGTTGATCAGATCGCGGGTCAAACATTCACCCGCGGCAATTGCCTCAACGCGGGCGGCGTCAACACCCGCCGGCGCAACAAGCTGCGCACGGGCCTGCGCCCCATCCGCGTACCGCGTAAACCGGTAGCTGCCCAACAACCAACCAAGCGCAAAGGTTTCTGCCGCTTGGCCTTCCAGTGCGCTGGCCAATGCATAAACACCCTCGGGCAAGGCAAACGGCAACGCACCAGACAAGAACCGGTTGCGCGCACGATCCGCTTTTGTCCCTGCCCCCACTGCCGCAGATGCCACACCACCCAGCGCGCTTGGGAACGTAATTACCTGCCCATAAGCCGCACTAAATCCTTGGGCCTTCGCCCATGATTGCTCGGTCTCGGACAGGCCCTGCATCCACTCGACCAACTGATCGGCCTCAACAACATAAAGCGCAATCGCATCATCGGTGGCGGCAGAGAAACTAGGCGACATGGGAACATCCTCTTGAGATAGCTGTGCAATTCTTGCCAGCCTACCCTAGTGCCGCGCACCCGCAAGGGCACGCGTGCACCAACCCGCCTATTCGGCACCTTCTATACGCCCAGTATAATGCGTGCCCGATCTAAGTCAGCAGTCGCGCAGCGCCTTCAGAACGACACGTCCTGCATTTCCCAGACTGCGGATAATGATGCCTCGGCCACGCGCTGCATGCGGGTCACCGTGGCCACAATCGCCACGCCGTCCCCGCCCCGCGCTGCGTCAACCACAGCCAGGCACGCCGTAGACAGTTCAAGAAGGCCAATTTGCTCAGCGATGCTAACGTTGCTTTTGGCGGTTTTCATCAATGCAGCATGTTCACCGTCAAGCATATGCTGATGGGCACGGGCCACGCGGGCTGCCAATTCCTCAAGCGCGCGGCACACGACCCCTTCGGCCCCTTGCTGCCCAAGCTCGGCATAAAGCTGTGCCAAACAGTCACGGTCCAAGGTTGCGCGATCGCGCATGTCTAATCTTGTTATCTTTTCCACCATTTCACCCTAATTTACGTCTCACACCCCCGCGTGAGTACTCAGGTTATTGCCAGCAAATGGTATCCAAATCGTTTCGACCACCGAAAACCTAGGCGCAAATATAACTCGAATAAGTCTTAGATTTTAAGTATCACGGTCCCAGAATATCGCAGCGGAGAACCCTGATGCCCCTGTCTAAACCCCTACCCCAATATCTTGTCCAACGTTTCGTTGGCTGGAAGGCGACCATCTATGCCGACAACGAAGTCTGGCACCGACGCCTTGCCGAAGTGGGGCAGCATCCACGCGCGATGGTGATCTCATGCTGTGACAGTCGCGTGCAGGTCACGTCACTTTTCGGTGCGGACCCTGGTGAGTTTTTCATCCACCGCAACATTGCCAACCTTGTGCCCCCGTATGAACCCGACGGCGATCCGCACGGTACTTCTGCGGCGGTTGAATACGCTGTGACACATCTCAAAGTGGCACATCTGATTGTGGTCGGGCATTCCGATTGCGGCGGTATTTCCGGCTGTGAACAAATGTGTAGCGGCAACGCCCCCGCCCTTGAGGAAAAAACCAGCTTCCTTGGCAGGTGGCTCGATATCATCCGCTCGGGCTATGAAGATGTGAAACACATCGAGGACGCAGATGCACGCCAAGAGGCCCTCGAGAAGAAGGCCGTCGAAATCAGCCTTGAGAACCTACAGGGCTTTCCGTTTGTTCTTGACGCTGTGAAAGCAGGCGGGCTAAGCCTGCACGGCCTTTGGACGGACATCGCTGAAGGGCGACTTGAATCGTTTGTGCCGGGCCAAGGCTTTACACGTGTTGGACCAGAAGGGCTTTAAATGGAAAATGTACTTTCGCTCGCGCTGAATAATCTGTTGTCACCGATTATTCTGTCATTCGCACTC
>Ga0209653_1003544_pt1 | contig 10603 bp, 14 predicted proteins | sample SaaInl6LU_22_DNA_FD_184644 | JGI IMG/M metagenome (GOLD analysis project Ga0209653, IMG submission 184644) | Marine microbial communities from expanding oxygen minimum zones in the Saanich Inlet - ESP_116LU_22_DNA (SPAdes) (version 2) | ecosystem: Environmental > Aquatic > Marine > Intertidal... | reverse complement strand
CAGGCCTAGGACCAAACAGTTTTTTAAGTAGGCGTCCCATTTAAGCCACCTCCTTGTGCATCATTAACTTCTTTGCTTCTTCATGTCTTCCCATTAAGGCAAGATTATGAGCCGCTCTTGCATAACCAATTTGTTCAAATACTTTAAATAACTTCTTTAACATTGTGTTTTATCTCCTTAGACAATATTTAAGCACAAGACACCATTTGGCTGCCTTGCTCTTTTTGTGTATCAGTTGTGTGATTGTGTCAACGAGAGTTGACATGATTATTTATAATAAATAGTTGTATGTTTAATGCGATATTGATTAAGTTAGCAAAATATATTTTTGTTTCTTTTTTTCTTTGTATGTTTTTCTATGCAGCTGTACTTGGTAGAGAAGGTATAGAAAAGTATCACTTAGGTAAACCAGAAAGTATGTTAGAAGAATATCTGGTTGTGGTTGCGTTATGGGTTTTAATAGACCTTACTAAATACCTGTATGCAACATTATTCAAAACACAAGCTCGGCATTGATATTGACAAACTAGGTAAAACCTACTTTGACTTTAGGAGCAAATTAGGATTTCGTACAGACGATAAAACGCTACGAGATTTTAATGCCATATGCATCAACCGTATTCCTGGAGACGAAAACTCAATTACAGGCGGTAATGTTCGTGGACTATATTGGACATATCCTGATACCACAAACATAGAAGAAAAACGATTAGAACCAGTACAAGAACATCTTTATACTGAATTGTGTCCTGAGTTTGAAGGCACCTATGTAGAAGAAGTTTACAATCTTATTAAATCAAAATTCAAAGTTGGTAGAGTTAGGTTCTTAATGAAACCACCAAGGTCTTGTTTATCCTGGCACCGTGACCCGGAGATGAGATTACATATTCCTATAATCACAAATGTTGGTTGTCGAATGGTCATAGAAGATACATCATTTCATATGCCGGCCAATGGTGATGGTTACATTACAGACAATACCAAATATCATAACTTCTTTAACGGTTCAGAATTTGATAGAGTACACTTAGTTGCCACAATACTAGAACATCAATTGATATAAATAATCCTATATCGTTCATCCTGAAACGGACGGAAGTAGGCATATGCCGAAGGAACGCACCTAACTTTAACTAAAGGAGGGTGTTATGGACAGACATACAAGAGTGCTTGAAAAATTTAGTAAAGCTAAAGACCTAGATAAAAAAGCAAAAACTTTGTTTAGTGCTAGAAAAGAAGTTGACATCAATGCTGGTGGAACATCTGGTTATGTAGTGAAACACGGTTCACACAAAGGCAAAGTATTAGGTCATAGAATAGTTAAATCCAATAACAATTGGTAAATTAAATAGTTGGTGCCTCCTGCCGGACTCGAACCGGCACAGCGTATTCGCCGACAGATTTTAAGTCTGTTGTGTCTACCTATTCCACCAAGGAGGCATTAACTACATCTTTTCGTCAAATACAGAATTACGGTCAGTTGTGGCCGCCCACCTAGGTGGATAAACAGGTTCATCTTCATCTTTTACAATGTCAACATAACCATCAAATGAATAACCAGACACTTTTAAAAACAATTCAAAAGCATGACACATTTCTGAAATTGTTGCGTCTTCATCTACGGTGATTTCTGCCGTATAATGTGGACAGTCCTCAAATGTATGAGAATAATAATGTTTAATAAAGGTGCTACCTTTTTTAGTTTCAGACATTACCTCTTTCCTTTTCGATTTCGTGGTAAAACTTATCAATACCCATTTCTTTATGCATTGCCTTTTTATCAGGCGGTGCATATTCATTCAGTTCATAATGTTTACAATGGGTGTCCATCATTTTTTCAGAATGTCCAATTAAAAGATTTGCAAAACCAGAAAGTGTGGTATGTACATCATCTTCCGTTTGTTTCCAGTTACCATCATATAACATATCAGCGTAGTTCTGAATGATAGATGCAAAACTATGGAGTTCCATAATTTCACCTTCCACATCAAAACGAGTTTTTTCAAATAATGCGGCCATTTTTTTCTCCTCTTAGAAATTGGCCTGCCCGACAGGATTCGAACCTGTGACCCACGGCTTAGAAGGCCGTTGCTCTATCCAGCTGAGCTACGGGCAGATAAGGTTACTTTCGTTTATCAAATGCCTTATAGACATTGAAATCGGTGGCACAACGAGCACCACTTTTAGTAATTGTGTTTAGTTTGATTTTTATTTTACGAACACGCTTAGAATACTCCTGTACCTGTTCTAGGTATTGAAGCGGTATATTTTTGAATGAGTAAACAGATAGTAGGTAATCTGTTGTTAGTTTAAGGGCAAATCGCTTGTCCACTTAAATGTCTCCTGTGATGTATGCTAAAAAGTTTTCTTAAAACCTATTGTGAGATTTCTACCGTATTGATTGTAACCGTCTGGCCTTTCATAATCAACATTAGTTATATTACTTAGCTTGCCGTAAAATGTCAAGCCTCCTTTTTCAAATTCTGTAAATAAATCTGCTGTAGTTACACTAGGCATTGAAACAGTTTGGAATGTTTGATTGTCAATATCCAAATGTTCACCAAAGTAATTTACTTGTAGAGATACTATTTTGTAATTTGCTGATAGGGTGTTCATCCATTTTGGCCTTCTAGTCAATTCATTACCATCACTGTCTTCAGCAATAGTAAATGTTGTATTGTTCTTTAATATAACAGGTCCTATTTCGTGTGTCAAGCCTAATTCGACACCATGCCTATTACTTTTTTTACTGTCATTGACATATGTATTTCCTTGGTACTTTAATAAGTTATCAATGTCAGTATTAAAATATACTATATCTAATAAATTATTTTTATAACCTATTTCATAAGTCTGTGTTTTTTCTGGTACTAGATTTTCATTACCTAAGAAACCAAAATTATCTACACCATACATTTCATAAACTGTAGGTGATTTGTAACCTGTTGCATAACTTATTCGTACACCATTTTTCTCAGCACCAACTCTATATGTTAGTTGTTCATCAAAAGTATTTGGTGTGTCAAGTCGTATGCCTGTATGTAATTGTACATCATGTTCAGTTGTATTGTCAATGCTAAAAAAATAGCCATTGTTTGTTCTATCTTTATCTACATTTGAAACATAACCTAATATTGCAGTATCAAACTTTACATTAGTAAATTCATGTTCAGTACCAAAAGTGTATGATGTGTTGTCATCATGTAAAGTATGTTTACCTAAAACGGTATTTGTTTTATTTTTGTAATTGTCTTTTACACCAGACTTATCATATACTCTTTTGTGATTTGCATTGTTAAAAGTTATTTCAGTATCTTTTGTTTGCCATGAAAAATAGTTATTATCAAACTTCCAATTACTAGTATAGTTTGATGTGTCGGTCATACCATCTAAATCTGATTTATTATTTGTCTGTAATTTTTTAAAGTGATAATTACCATTGCTGATTTGTAAATGATAATTTGTATTGTCATAACTATCTTTTTCATCACCGTCAACTACAGATATACCATCACTTGTTTTTTTCTGTAAAGATAAATCTACAATTGTGTTGCCATACCATTCACCTAATTTTATTGTAGTTTGTTTTGTATTGTTACTACCATAAGATACATCTATAGAATTTTCTTCACTAGGTAATGACACCATGTTGATTGTTCCACCAACAGCATTTGGTCCATAGACACTACTCATAGGTCCTTTTATGACTTCAAGTAAATCAACTCCTAAAAAACTGTGTTGACTTATATCATCTGTACCTAATGGTGTTGAATTGTCTTTAATGGGAATACCATTGTAAGTTATTAATGTGTGATTTGAGTTTGTGCCTCTGGTAAATAAAGAAGTCATCTGGCCATCAGGACCAGATTGTACAAGATTGATTGACGATACTGTATTTAAGTTTTCACTTGGTACTACATCATAAGAATATGTTTTGTGTGTTAAATCGTTAGAGTTTCGAAAGGCGTATATGGTTACTTCTAATTCTGCTTTAACTGTTGTTGTTATGATTACAGACCAAAGTAAAACTAATACAATAGTCCGTAAGCTAAACACCATAATTCTAATCCCACCTTGTATAATAGATACGCCACTACAGGTGAGGCCAATGCTAATAATAAAATATTTTCTGTTTTAATCATAGTGGTATATATATCATATTCCACTACAAATGGCAATGGTCGGAGTGGTAGGATTCGAACCTACGACCCTCTGGTCCCAAACCAGATGCGCTAAACCAGGCTGCGCTACACTCCGTTAAAAGAACCAACGATAAATTCCCCATATATCAATAAAGATGAAGAATCCATTTTGTACCATCATTGGTTTATCATTTAGCCGCCAGAATAGCCATGTTAATGAAATATGGCCAGAAAGAAAAATGAAAAACCCCCAGCGGCTAAATTCTATGTTTGAAGAAAGTAAGGTAGCCGCTGATAAGAAACAGACGGTACCAAACCACTTCAAATATTCTATTTGTTTTAAACTCAAGCTGCGACCTCTTCTACAGTCCAGCCAACCATGTCACATTTATATTTGACGCCATCAACGATTACATAATCACCGACACTTGTTGAACGGTGACCCCATTCAACGCCGTCTTTAACAACAAGAGGTTTTACAACTTCAACATTTTCTGAATAATCAGAATTGTCAAAAGTTTCTCCTTTGAAATCAAAAGTAGGACCTTTTGACCAAGAGCCTTCAATGTTGTTAGTCTTGCGAAAACACTCTTCAAGTGCTTTCATCACAGGAACATAACCAGCGATTTCAACATTAGCAACATGTACATCTTTGTCGCCAAACGCATTGTGATAAACTTCATATTTCATAATATAGTCCTTTCTCAATTAAGACAGGTAAAGAGGACCTGTCCAGTTCATAAAAAATCCTTCGAAGACATTTCCTCGAGGTTTATTCAAAGCAGGTGCTTGCCATCCGGCAGGCTTCAAAATATCACCAACTTTAAAACCTTTTGCTTCAGTTTTTGCAGTTAGTTTTTTGATTACAAAGCAATGTACAGAATTGTCACGGATTACTTTGATGTAATTCTGTCCTTCACGGACTTCAATCTTATCTTCAAACTCGTCAAGTGTACGCTGAAAGTAATCAGACCTTAAACCTCTTGCACCAGCCTTCTCAGAACAAGCGCCAGTCCACTTGGCATAGTCAAGTTTTGCAGTTTCAACAATATTCTTAATACCTTCTTCAAGTGAGGTAGCAACTTTTTCACATTTAATAGTCATAATTTAAGTCCTTTCTTTAGTGTATGTGTATATTATACCATAGTTTTTTCTGTTTGGCAACAGCTTTTTTCACTTTTTTATGAATTATTTTCACTTATTGCTAGAATTGCACCAGTTATCATCATCATAAGACCAAAAAATGCATACATTAGCATTTCAGACATAGAATTTGCATATTCCATACATTTTCCGTCACAATCACCAGCAGAACCGGCCATCATTACGATACCAGTAAAGATTAAAATTGCAGAAATTAAGTTTTTCATAGTGTTTCCTTTCGTTTTTTAACTTATACATCTATCCTATATGAATAAATAAGTGTTGTCAAGCGCTTTTTTACAAAAAAAGCAAAAAAAATCGAAAAAAATGATGAAAAATTGTCGCAGCCTTAGTATTTGTTCTATTTTTGTTCTCTTTTTTCTAGTTTCCTGTTCAGGAGCAGTAAAAAATTGCAAAGTTGCACCGGATTTAGAACAAATTGGCAAATCAGCGTTAGAAAACAAAGAAAATTTAGCAGAAACAGAGCTTCGAAGTGGTAAAATCGCTTGTGATTTTTAGATAAATAGAAGAAAGAGGTAAATATGTCAAGTTGTAGTAATTGTGGACATGATTGTCACTGTGGCAATGCGTGTAAACAAGAAGTAACTAACGAATTCGGTGAAAAATACGAAATTGAGTGTTGCAAAAACTGTAGATGTGACAATGTAAAGAAATCTGAGCGTGAAGCTGGGTTTAATGGAGCGTAATATGGCAAAAATGAGGTTATTTAAGTTTTGGAATGAAGCAGGTGATGAAAAAGAAAAAGAAGAAATCAGTTTAAAGAAGGCTATCAGAGCTGTACAATCAGATTTTAAAGATACAATTATCAATGTTGAGTATATCAGTAAAAAAGGCAAAGAGATGTGCCATTCTGTTATGATACCAATTGGTAGAAAATTAAGACAAGCAATTTTACAAGAGAAAAAACGAGAAGCTTTAAAAGCTGCTAAGGCTAGATAATGCCGGCAGTCTGTAGAGTAGGTGATAGTCTATCAACTGGACATATATGTTCTAGTACAACAACCATTGCATCACCAGCTACAGATGGTACAGTGAGTGCAAACGGTATTAATATGATTGTAGTAGGAGCGCCTACGGTATCACATCCATTTCCACCAGCACCACCTTGTGCCCCTCATGTTGCTAATCTAAATGCAGGTTCTTCAACAGTTCGTATTAATGGTACTCCGATAGGTAGAATAGGTGATAGTGCAGATGCAGGTGCTATGACTTCAGGTTCTTCTACTGTTTTTGCCAATTAAGTTCGAAAAAACTTTATAAATATTACCGTTATGGCAATTTATGACGCATCATCAACTAATAAGAGTAATAGAAATAACCGAAGATATAGGGATATTGACCTAGACTTTGGCCGTAATGCTGTAACTAACGATATTGTAAAAGTTGAAGATGTAAACGCTGTAAAAAGAAGCGTTGTTAATTTAGTACAGACGAATTTTTATGAGAGACCTTTTCATCCAGAATTAGGATGTGGTGTTAGAGAATTACTATTTGAAAACTTTACACCTTTAACAGGTATCTTTATACGAAGAAAAATTGAAGAAGTTTTGGTAAACTATGAACCAAGAATATCACTTGAACAAGTTGCAGTAGATGATGACCCCGATAATAACGGATTAGTCGTTGATGTTTATTTTTATGTTCGTGGTGTACCAGACCCGGTTTCAGTTTCAACATTTTTACAAAGGTTAAGATAGATAAATGGCCAATCACAAGTTAAACATATCAGATTTAGATTTTGACCAAATTAAAACTAATCTAAGAACATTTTTACAAAGTCAATCAGAATTCCAAGATTATAACTTTGAAGGTTCTGGTCTTTCTATTATGCTTGATGTGTTATCATACAACACTCACTATCTGGCATATTTGGCCAACATGTCAACAAATGAAATTTATTTAGATAGTGCAGACATTCGTAACAATATAGTTTCACTTGCAAAGATGATTGGTTATACACCATCATCACCAAGAGCACCAAGAGCCGACATTGATATTGTGGTTAACAATGCAACAGGCACCTCGGTTACAATGAACAAAGGTACCGTTTTTACAACTACAGTTGATAATACACAATATCAATATGTAACTAATGAAGATATTACAATTGTTCCTGCTGATGGTGTTTATAGATTTTCAAATACAACTTTATATGAAGGTACTTTAGTTACATTTAAATATACTGCCGACTTAAATGACCCCGACCAAAGATTTGTTATACCAAGTAACAAAGCAGATACTTCAACTTTAAAAGTTACTGTACAAAATTCAGCGCAAGATACTACTACATCAACATATACTTTTGCAACTAGTTACGCTAGTGTTGATGCAAACACAAAAGCATATTTTTTACAAGAAGTAGAAGACGGTAGATTTGAAGTTTATTTTGGTGACGGTGTTACAGGTGCAGCTATACAAGATGGCAATATTGTAATATTAGAATACATTGTTACTAATAAAACGGAATCCAATGGTGCAAATTCATTTACACTTTCAGGTAATGTTGGTGGATTTACAGATGTTACAATTACAACAAACTCAGCATCACAAGGTGGTGCAGATGCAGAAACAAGTGACAGTATCAAATTTAATGCACCATTATCCTATGCCGCTCAAAACAGAGCAGTAACAACTTCAGACTATGAGGTGTTTGTTAGAAATTTATATCCAAATGCATTATCAGTAAGTGCATGGGGCGGTGAAGATGATGAGGTGCCAATTTATGGTGTTGTAAAAATTTCAATCAACCCTCAATCAGGTTCAACTTTAACAGCTGCTACTAAAGCAGATATTGTGTCACAATTAAAACAATACAATGTGGCTTCAGTTAGACCTGAAATTGTGGATCCTGATATTACAAATGTTATTTTAAATTCAACTGTTAGATATGATGCAAAGGCTACAACTAAAACAGCAGAAACTTTAAGGTCAAATGTAATTACAACAATTACAAATTACAATACAAATACATTACAAAGATTTGATGGTGTGTTCAGATATTCAAAAGTTACAGGTTTGATTGATGGTGTTGATAATAGTATTGTATCAAATATTACCACAGTTAAAATGAGAAAATCATTTACACCAATTTTAAGTACATCAGCAAGATATGATGTTTACTTTAGAAATCCTTTTTACAATCCACATCCAGGTCACAATGCTAATATGGGTGGTATTTTAACTTCTACAGGTTTCACTGTTTCGGGTAATGCAAACGAAATGTTTTTAGATGATGACGGCTCAGGTAATGTTAGAAGATATTACTTAGATGCTGGTGTTAAAACTTATGCAAACACAGAACAAGGTACAATTAATTATACAACAGGACAAATTACACTCAACTCATTAAATATTACAACAGTTTCAAATATTAGAGGTGCAACAGCAACAGCAATTGAATTAACAGTTATACCTAATTCAAATGATATTGTGCCTGTAAGAAATACAATTATACAAGTAGATATTGCAAACTCAACTTTCACAGTTGAGAAAGACGGCTTCGTTGGAGGTTCAAATGATGCAGGAGTTGGTTACTCCTCAGTAACGAGTTATTAATGTACAATGGCAAAATTTAATGACAAAATTTCAAACCTCATCAATGCACAATTACCAGAATTTGTAGTTGAGCAACACCCTAAGTTTGCCACATTTCTTAAAACTTATTATCAATTATTAGAAAGTGCTGAATTAACTGTAGAACAAGTTGAAACTACAGACGGTATTCTTTTAGAAACAGAAACCAATCAACAAAACTTGTTATTGCTTGATGCAGGTCGTTTAGGTTCTACAAGAACACAGTTAGATGCTGGTGATAAAGTTCTTACTGAAGATACAGCATTTGGTAAATTTCAAAACGGCGAAACAATTACAGGTGCAACATCTAACGCAACAGCTGTTATTCTTGCTGAAGATTTAGATAACACAAGATTATTTGTTACATCTCAAAATAAATTTATTATTGGTGAAACTATCAATGGTTCATCTTCAAATGCAAGAGCTGTCGTTCAAGGACATAAACCAAATCCAGTTCAAAACATTTCTGAATTAATTTCTTATAAAGACCCCGACAAAGTTATATCAAGGTTCTTAACAGAATTTAGAAACGAGTTTTTAGCAACATTACCTGAAGAATTAGCAAATGGTGTTGATAAAAGAAAACTTATTAAAAACATCAAATCACTGTATCAATTAAAAGGTACTGCTGAAGGCCATAAAATATTTTTTAATCTATTATTTGGTGAAGAATCCGAAACCATTTATCCTAGAGAACAGATTTTAAGAGTATCAGACGGCCAATGGGGTACAAGAAAGATACTTAGAGGTATTGATGTTATTGGTGATACTTCAAAACTTATTGGTAGAACAATTACAGGTGAAACTTCTGGAGCAACAGCAATTGTAGAAAATGTTTTCAGATATAACTTTGACAGTCCTGTTACAGAATTCATTGTTGATAATGATACAATTACAGGAACATTTCAAATAGGTGAGATTGTACAAGGCACAGAATCCGATATTAATGATACATTTATCAAATCTACTATTACAGGTATTCCAGGTACAAAAGTAATTAGTAATGACGGTGCATTATACGACAGTAATGCAACAATTCAATTAACAGGTGGCGGTCAAGGTGCGTTATTCCAAGTTGGTAATTTAGGTGGTGGTGCAATTACAGAAATTATTATTGATGATGGCGGTTTTGACTTTGAAATTGGTGATAATTTAATATTTGATGAAACAGACACATCTGGCTCTGGCGCTCAGGCATTTGTATCTGTAGTAAACGGTGGTTTTGCTCCTGAAACGGGACTTGCAAACGGAGAAATATTATTTCCTGAAAGTGAAACTGCTACTGACCCATTAACAAAATATTTAGACGGACCTGTTATATCTGTAAATCCATTTTCAGTAACAGGTGGTAATACAGTTGCAGATATAAGAGGTACAATTAATGATAGTGATGATGGCACAGCAACTGCTGTAATTCAAATAGAAGGCCAAACATCTGGTGCAACTGCTACTGTAAGATATAATGTAAATGGCACAGCACTACAAGATGTAGATTTTAACGATAATGTTTTATATATTGATTATGTTGGTAATGAATTATTCCAAAAAGGTGAAGTGGTTACAGCGACAGCATACGACAGTTCTACTTTTAACTTTACTTTAAGTAATACTTTTGGTAGAGAAGGCATAGGTATTAATAGAGATGGTATTGATGAAACTAATTTAGCGGATAGAGATTCCATTTATCAAATGTTACGAACACTTGGTGCAGAAACAGATGAAGA
>Ga0209653_1003533_pt1 | contig 10619 bp, 13 predicted proteins | sample SaaInl6LU_22_DNA_FD_184644 | JGI IMG/M metagenome (GOLD analysis project Ga0209653, IMG submission 184644) | Marine microbial communities from expanding oxygen minimum zones in the Saanich Inlet - ESP_116LU_22_DNA (SPAdes) (version 2) | ecosystem: Environmental > Aquatic > Marine > Intertidal... | reverse complement strand
GTAACCCACTCTCCATTAGCGTCTAATACTGGCTTCCATAGTGACAGCTTCTGAGTCAGTTTATTATAGTCAGGCTTTGCACCCTCTTTAACTGCGAACACGCCATAGGACTCTAAAAGCTCTTTTGAAGGCTTCGCGGGGAAGCTAACTTGCGGGTTATCTTTTCTCAGCTCGCCGATTGAGTATGGGAATTTCTCGACTTGCTGATTGGTTATTAGTGCGTACATGTTTGTATCCTATTAAAGCCCGTAGTTGTCTTTGAGTGCGTTAAAGTTTTGAGTTACCTCTGAACTAGACAAAACCTTATCGTAAACCATCATAAAGCCTATTCGCCCGTTCAGCTCTCTGCCGGAAGCGGTATACCAAGTCGCAAGGCGCATACCTGTCTCTACATTAGGAATGTCGTAGGTTCGGTTTCCAGTGTTATCCGAAACCCCATCTACATACCACTCCCAATCACCCGTAGAAGAATTCCAAGTGAAAGTGAGTATCGCCCATGTGTTAGGGACTAAGTCGCTAGTTGATCCTGCAAACGCTCCATTGCCGTCAGAAGCAAAGAGTATTCGATCATTATCGGAGGGGTCGCTTGTATAAACATCATAACCGTTTGCGGCAAGACCTCCATCAGACTTAGCAATAATCCTCTGATAACCGTCTCCTCCCGTATCAATCCACAGAGCAAACATCAGGCTCATGCCGTTGCCGCTTGGGCTATTTAACTGAAGCGGGTCATTTGTTGGGATAGTCCCTAACTCTACATAGTCATTGTTACCATCAAAATCAAAATAAGTAGAATTCCAAACAGGGCCGTTGGTAAGAGTGCCATCCCGACCTTCGCTTCCAAGGTCAGTCCATGTAGTGCCTGTGCCTGAATAAGAGGATGGATCAGCAGCATCAAGGTATAGCAAAAGATTATCTGTTACTACGTTCTCTGCTGCTGCTGTTGCGCCTATCGCTTTTTGCCATAGCATTAAGCATCTCCCACTCTTGCGCCATAGATCGTAGAACCGACTTTCCAAAGAGCAATAGCCGTGTCGCCAGTCGTGTTTAGTGTTGGAGCAGTACCGCCGTCAGTCTTCCATGTCACCGAAAGACTTGTCCATGTAATCGTGTACGCAGTGCCGTCATCTACCATCAAAGTAATAGACTGACCTTCAGCCCATGTTCCCGCTGTAGGAGTAGAGTTGCCTGATAGCGTCCAAGTCTGGATAGAGCCGTTAGTCGGAGACAAAGCAGGCGTAGTGCCAGTGACTGCAAACACACCTTCTGTGTAGCTTGTAGCCTTAACACTTCCTGATACGTCTAGCTTTTCTGAAGGACTACTAGTACCAATACCAACATTGCCACTGGAGTCTATTCGCATGCGTTCTGTGGGGCGGACATCAGAGTTTTCCCTAGTTGAAAACGTAAGAGCCTGCCGATACCCCGACAAAGCTTCTTGATCCCATCCTATTTCAGCCCCGTGAAAATTCCAGCTTTCAGAAAAACCAAAGCCGATGTATCCCTTGCCTTGAACAGACCCTGAGCCGCCACCAGTATTATAAAATAAAGCAGAGGCAGTGTCGTTTGTATACTCAGAAACCGTCAACTTTGCATCAGGCGAACTAGTACCAATACCAACACGATTATTAGCAGAGTCAACATACAAAGTGTCAGTATCAATAACCAACCCATCAGCAGTGACTGTGCCAGTGACATCAAGGGCTGTTGCAGGTGTCGCATTGCCAATACCAACATTGCCACTGGAGTCGATGCGCATGCGTTCTATTGCGCGTTCACCTTCTGGAGAAACACCAGTTGATCCAGTAGCAAAGACCATATCACCGCCTGCCCCCACAGCATCAGCGGCTCTTGTCTCAATATAGCCTGTAACATTTGGCCCTTTTCCCGATGGATCGTTTGAGAAAAACTCTAAAGCACCTACTACTTGTTCTTGCGAAAGAGAATCATCAGTGTTTTCAATTCGCAAAGTAGGGGCAGACGAGGATGCGATGTTTAACAAGGTAGTAGGACTCGCAGTACCAATACCAAGCCGTTCTGTCGAAGCATCCCAGAAGAACTTAGGCGTTGTTCCGGTGTCTTCGTAGAAGGAGATGTCGCCGTTGGTGTCAATCTTTAAAAGGTCTTTCCCTGCTAGGTTTTCTATTAAAAAGCCATAATCAACAGTAGAACCTGTATTAGCCTTTAGCTGATAGCCATTTGTCTCAGTAGCATCCGCAATTATAAGAGTGTTCGCTGCTGTTCCAAGAACTTTTGCAGAACCATCAACAGTCAGCCCATCAGCAGTGGCTGTGCCTGTAAACGTAGGTGAAGACGTTGATGCCTTTCCATCTAGCTGTGTTTGAATTGCGCTTGTGACACCATCTGTGTAGTTTAATTCTGTGGCTGTCGCTGTAAGGTCAGAGATTTGACTAACAGTGATAGAGGTTGCTGTAGGGGAAACATCAGCCCAAGCAGAGCCTGTGTAGACCTTCATCTTGTCGTCAGTGGTGTTGAAATACAAAGCGCCTGTTAAAAGCGCGTCCCCATCATTATCTACAGAAGGATCAGAGGCTTTTTGACCTAAGTAGCGGTCATCAAAGGCATCGTAGCTTGCTGCTGCAGCGACCTTTGCAGCTACTGCTCTGTCTGCTTCGCCTGATGCAAAAGACGCTAAAGTAGAGGCGTTACTGGCTGATGTGGCTGCTGCTGCGGCAGAGTCTGCTGCTGAGGTAGCTGAACCAAGGATAGAGTCTGTGTAGGCTTTAGTCGCTGCATCCTGAGCTAACGTAGGGTCGCCAACGCTTGTAATCTTGTTAGTTCCCATCGCAATAGCGCCTGACATAGTGCCGCCGGATAGGTTTAGCTTTAATGCGTCTGCTGTGTCCACATAAGTTTTAGTAGCTGCATCTTGTGCAGCTGTAGGATCGCCAAGACCTGTAATCTTTGACGTACCCATTGCTATCGCGCCAGTCATCGTACCACCGGACAGGTTTAACTTACCCGCAAGGGAGTTAGTCATGGTGGTAGAGAAGTTGGCGTCATCGCCTAATGCGGCGGCTAGTTCGTTCAACGTATCAAGAGCAGCAGGGGCAGCGTCAATGACGTTAGAAACCGCTGTGTCTACATAACCTTTAGTTGCGGCGTCAGTAGAAACAACAGGGCTACCTAAGTCACTTAGTACCGCAGCGTTAAAGTCTACAGCGCCGTTGACAACTAGGTTGTTGAGTGTAGTTGTTCCTGAGCCTGCTGTTAGGTTGCCTGTAACATTACCTGTCAAATCGCCTGTGACGTTACCAGTGACGTTACCAGTTAAGTTACCTGTGACGTTACCTGTTAAGCCACCTACAAAGCCTGTGTTGGCTGTGATTGTAGAGCCTACAATAGTCGATGGGGTAGTTGCACCAATAGGCGTAGAGTTAATTGAGCCGCCTGTCAGAACTGCATTGCTAGATGCAAAAGTACCGTTAGCGGTTAGAGTGCCGGTAACGTTAGCAGTGGCTGTGGTAATAGTTGATGGGTTAGTACCCAACTCTACAATCTGTGTAGACGCATTCTCTGTGAAGATGCGTTTGTCTGTGACGTTGACAGCGAGTTCGCCTTGAACCAAGTCACTCGTAGTTGGGACGGCTGAGGCGGTAGAGCTGTTCTTGGTTACTATGACTGTCATGTTAGTTTCCTGTTAGTTACCACTTTACTTTATTAGCCCAGTAAGCAGCTGACATCTTGCCTTTAGAAATGTTTTTAGCGTGTCTTGCTTTGAATGACTTGCGGCGTGCTTTTTCTGCAGGTGTCTTAGGGCTTTTGCCTGCACCTGATACGCCTTGTTGACCAAACCTGATAGTCTTGACTTTGTCGCCTTCTTTAGCAACAACTACGTGACTCTTTGTAGGATGGTTAGGTGTACGTTTGGGCTTATTATACCCACTAACGCCAATCGTGTTTAATTTTGGGTCTTTTTTACTCATAAAGAAAAGGAGAGACAGCACCGACTAGCAGCACTGCCTCCCCACTCCTATTTAGGCATTAACGTTAAGTACGAAGCCTGACTCAGGACGCAAAGTCTTTACGCCGTAGAGCTGATCTGCAGTGTACAGGTTAGCAAGGAACTCTTGCTTGTACTGTGTCTGCGAACGAACGCCCATTTGCTCTGCCAACACGAACGTGTCTTTGTGGATAAGCAGTGCAGCTTTGAGGTCGTTAGTGTTTGCTGTGTTGTCGCCTGCAGCTTCAGAAACAGCACAGTTAGTAGAAACGTATACGTCAATGCCGTACAAGTTACCAATCAAACCGTTTTGTACAGGCTGACCACTTACGAAGTCAGAAGACACATAGCGGTCAATACCCATAATAGCGTTACGCAGCGAAGGCGGAATAACGAAACAACGGTTATCGAAAGGCACGTCAGCGTCGTCCATCTTCTGAATCAACGCACGGAAACCCGCGTCAGTAAACACGTCAGCAGCTGTTACAGTGTCTGTTGCATAAGCAGTCAGACCAGTTGATGCGTCAATGTAGTAAGAGTTGTCGTTAACGTAAGAACTAGCTTCGTTACCAACTTCCTTACCAAGAGCGTGCAGATCAGAGTCAACCTGACGAGCAAGTGCATAACCTGCATCGGCAGTGTAGAACTGGCGAAGGCTAGTTAGTGCTTGTACATCAGTGATGTCTTCGATCAGACGTGAATACTCAAAGTGCTTGTCGATCAGTACAGGTACGTTACCCTCAGTGTCGCTCTGGATGCTAACAGCAGTGCCTGACGCCTTAGCCGTAGCAGTGCCACGTACAGGTGCAGGAATGTTGATAGTATCGCCTTTCTTGCCAGTCATGCCCATCTTTTTGACTAGGTTGGCAAGTACAAGGCTTTTCTCGTACTGGGCGCGGACTTCGTCACTCCAAATTTCTGGGATGAACGTTGCCGCAGTAGTGTTAGTAACTGCACCGCCTTGAGCGGGGTATACTGATTTAGTTAGAGCCATCTTATTTCTTCCTTAGTTAAATAATCATTTGACACGCCCCTCTTGATACGCAAGCATAATCTCATTAGACATAGCTGAGTAACGATCAGGGTCGTTCTTCATTAGCTTAATAATGTCTGCACGTCGGTAGATTTTCTTACCACTTGACTCTGAAGTGCCGGAAGCACCGCCTGTAGAAGCAGACTTAACAGCCGCGTTCCTACTAGACTTTTCAGCATTAGCAGCTTGACCGATAAGGCTCTGACGGTCTTTCCACAAACTGAATATCTCATCAGCTGCAGCGTAGTCAAAGTTCCTATCAGCTTGTTGCAATAGATTAGTCCTAAACTGACTCTCTTTAACCCAATTGATAAAATTGGAATCAGTGAGTATGTCAGACATGTCAGGATGTTTTTCTTTTAACATTGCCTGAGCAGAGGACTTCTTCATGTCCATAGACGCCTTTTGAGCCTCTTGAACAGCAGGATGTTTCTCTATTGCTTGCTGTATTGCCTTTTCAGGGTCGGAGAAGTAATCAACCTCCTCGTCTACAGTCTCTTCCTTCTTGGTGGATTGTGACATTACAAATTCGTCAACAACCTTCCGTAGCTCTCCCACTTCCCCGCTCTGTCGACCAAGCATACGCTCAGCCTCTTGGTGCATTCGGACAAGGTCAGAAGCGCTTTTGCCTTTGTACTTGTCTGGGATGTCTTCTTCAGTAGGTTGCTCTTGCGAGTCTACTGTGTCCAACTCTTCTACTGTGTTGTCTTCGTCTTCCTGTCGTCCAGTTTCTTCAATGTCTATCAGTGTAGCCATTATTAAACTCCGTGATTAAATCATTATGGAGATTGATGGTCATGTAAGGCTCTTACGAGTTCTCCTTACTGCGTTCGCGTTTAATCTGATCTTGTCTGTTCTTAGCCCACTTCATAGTCGCTCCGGGCCAGTCGCCGGATAACGGGTCTAAAGTACACTGAACAGCACTAATCATCCTAGACGCTGTCTTGTCGCAAGTAGAGCAATCTGTTTCCCGTACCTCTTCGTCAATGAAGCGCTCCGTGACGTGTTGGTCTGGGCAGACAAACTCATATATCCGCTTAGGCATCTTGCGACTCCTCTTTCAGGACTTCTAAGGCTGAATCTACTGTGTGGGGTAGATTGAGGATTAGCCTAGCTATGTTCAGCTGTCCCTTCTTGTAATAGAGTTCATTGGCGTCCTTTACAGACTCAATGCCCTCTATTGCATTCTCTAGGGCGGTCATTTCTTTTTCTACGTTCTTCCACCCGTCTGTCATTAGCATTTCTTGTATTTGCTCGTAATGCTGTATATCTGCCTCATTCATATTGTTTATCCTCCTTAGGACAATAATGCTTGACTTCTTATGGCATATGTGCTATAGCGCTGGACTATAACACAAAACAAAAGAAATGTCAAGCCTTTTTTGAGGTTTTTGTCTTAGGCGCTGCAGCAGCCTCTTCTAGCGCTGCAAGACGCTTTTCTAGCCGTGCATAGGCAACATTGATCTGCTCTACCACGCTTTCCAACTCTTTATTGCTGACCATTTCTTGACTCCTTTGCTACTTCTAGTCCTAGTTTCTTTTCATCAATAGCAAGATTAGCTATTCTCATCCTCTTTTCAAACTCTTTATCGTTCTCAGAGGCTTTCTGTGATGCCGCTATAGCCTTGATACGGTCTGTCTCAAGCTCCACAGGTACGCCTCTAGCCTCTAGACCAATCTTCTGCGCTCTAGCGTTAGACTCTGCTGCTTGAGCGTTCAGAGCCGCTGTTTGGCTGTTCTTAAAGGCTCTTTCTTCTTCTGCTAACGCCTGCTGCATTTGCTGCTGCTCAGGGTTAGGCTGCTGAGCCTGTACCATTGTCTCAATCAAGTCTTCACGGTTAGTGATGTTCATGTTGTCAATGACTGCCTGCATAATGACAGGGTATACAGGAGAATCTTGCGGCATAGTCTGTAACAGCTGTACTAGCTGAGCTACTTCGTACTCACGAGCAACGATGCCCAGTGTGCTTGTAGCAATGAACTTATAGTCGTTAACAGGGAACAACTCAGGCTCAAACTGCATATAACGCCACGCAGCCTTCTCGATAAAGGGCATCAGGAACGACTCTTGGAAGTTCACTAGCGTGCGCTTCTGACGCTTGATGATGCCGCCTAAGCTCATAGAGCTGCCTGCAGACGTTGTACCACCGCCGTTCATAGCCTGCTGTGCTGTGTCAACACTGCCCGTAGCAGCCTGTACCATGCGCTGTAGCGAGTCAGCCTGTGCAAACGTAATCTGACTAACCTGCCCAAAGTTGAAGGGCTGTATGACCTCTGCAGGGTTGCCGTTGGTCAACAGTAGCTTGCCTGCCTTCACCTCAGGCTTAGTGCCACGAGGCATTCGTGTCGCGTCCATAGCGAGCATTGGGTGTACAGTGAGGGCTAGAGCGTCAATACGAGCGCGTAGCTCTGCATCGAGCGCCTTTTGGCTGTTAAAGCCCTTTTCACACACGCCCATGCCCCAGAAGCGACTAGGCACTACATCCCACGGGAAAGCCACTACAGGGCGGTCAGACATCATGTAAGGTGACGCCTCAGCCTTCAGTAGCGTACCGCCGTTAGCAATAACGACAATAGCTTCTACGTAGTAGCTGTCTCGACCTTCATCGTCAACGTCACTGTCAAAGTTGACCATCTCGTCTTCTTCTTCGTCAAACGCTGTTTCTAGCAAGTGACGTGGGACAAGGCCGTAGTATTTAGTCAGCCTTACTTTGTCTTCAGGCTGCTGCCACAGCTCTTCGTCAGGCTCTAGGTCTAGATCAGGCGCTGCACGCCCAATGTAACCCTTCTTGTAAACACCTTCTTCCTGTAGCTGCTCTACAAGGTGCGTTGACACAAACTCGTCAATGGCGACACCTACAGCACTCTCAATGTCTGTTGCTACAGGGTCAATGAGGAAGTTGTGGGGTTGAATAGGACGTAGCTTGACGACAGTGCGGTCACGGACGTTAACGCCCACAGCAGTCATAGCACCGTCCATGACAGGCTCTGTAGCCGGAACCATCTCTTTCTTTTTCTCAAGTACAATCTCGCCAATGCCTGTGCCGTACACAGCAGCGTTGATGAGACACTCACCTACAGCCTTCCTAATCTTGTTCTTAGTAAACTCTTGTGACAGCGCCTCACGTAGGAAACGCACGTCAGAGCGATCTGTATCGCCCATGTCGTCTTGGATGTCAAAGAACTTGCCACGCCCAAACGTAGCCTCTTCAACGTCAGCTACAGAGGACTCTACAGCTTGGAGTAGGGCAGGGGAGACAATCTTGCTTCTTTCGCTCTCACGAGTCTTGTCGTCGTCAGACCAAATACCACGCCACATACGATAGTATTCATCAAACTTCTCGTCGTAGTTGGTTTCAAAGAACTCACGCCAGTTGTCAACCTTGTTTATAACCCAGTTTTCTAGGTCTTCTTCAATAAACCTGACGCTGTCTTCGTTGTAATCTTCCATGCTAATATCCTGCGTAGTTGTCTAAGGATTCTTCGTAATCTTCTTCAATGTAGCCCCAGTCGTAAGCTACATTAGCTAACTGGTCTATGTAGGCCAGTGAGTCAATCGTGTCATCATGTACTAAGTGGTTGGGGAATTGAAATAGCTCGTCCATGAATTGGACATTCCAGTCTCCTTTGTTTAACGTAATATGTCCGTTTTCAAACCTGCCTTGTAACGCCCACATGATACGATCAGTCTTTTTTCTGTTACCATGTGTCAGTTCTTCTACTCTAAAATACTTGTTGTAGCGCTTCATCAGGTCTGTCAGAGGCGACATAACAGCTTGTCTGCTAATCCCCTTCTCAACACCTACAGCAATTGGGTAATGCTCTGTGACGGCGTCAAAAATGCGTGCTGCAGTCTCATCTAGCGTCCAACGACCAATTATGATCTCTTTAACCCACCATCCGTGTTCATTGACTTTAACGACAGCTATAGAGCTGTTATCTAGTCTTTTGTTACTCTTCTTTCCTACTTCCTCAAAGCCTGCTAAGTCACAGGCGATGTAGTAGTCTCCGGTATCAGGCTCGTCCTCGTCAAACTGAACCCACTCTTCCTTGAACATCTCAGAGCCACGCGCCTCAAAGGACGCCATAAACTCTTGTCTGAACGCATAAGACGACAAAGTTCGTTTAGCGCTGTCTATCTCTGTAGGGTCGATTAGAGGGTTATCGTAGCTTGTGAAGTGCCACGCGTTGTAGTCCTCTAACTTGCCTAACGATGCTTCAGTGTACAGGTCGTAGAAGTGGTTACGTCCCATCGGCGTACCAATGAACAACGCCTCACCTTTTAAGTCTGACAACGCAGGACGTAGGATCAACTCCCACACCTCAGGCTTAAAGTCTGCAAACTCATCCAAGACTACGTAGCGTAAGCTAACACCACGCATAGTCTCTGGTCTGTCTGAACCCTTCAGTGATATGCTAGAGCCGTTAATCAGCTTCAGTGTTAGATTGTTGACGTGGCTGTTTGATATAACGCCCTGCCCCATCTCTAACAGCATATCCCATATAACATCCCTTGCCTGACCTTGCGTAGGCGCAACGTAAAAGACTTTACCGTTCTTAGACGATAAAGCCTTCACAAGCAGCAATGACGCCGCTAGCCTTGTCTTACCTGTACGACGCCCTGCAGCCACCACTTTGAAGCGTGACTCGTCTGTCCACACTTCTTGCTGCCAAGGAAGCAGGTTGATCTGTAGGTCTTGCGTTGCAGACATTTAGTATGTCCACACAACTTGTGGCAAGTCTCTTGTGTCAACGTGTACAAAGCCTTTAGCGACACCAATGCCGTTAAAGCCTAAGTCAATGGCGTTACGAATGATCGTAGCACGCTCTATACCGTTACTGACGGCAATGTCAGCAGCCATCCCTTGCGTATGTATCCCACCCTTGGACTTACGAGCCTCTACAGGGTGCGACGGGTCACGATAGCCACTGGTGATAACAAATGGGAAGCCGCAGGCTGCTCTTAGCTTATCTAGCCTACGCACAAACGCAGGAACTATCTTGTTCTCGCCAGTGTGCTTACAAGCAAACTCGTCTAACGTAAAATACTTAAACGTCATCGTCTGTGTCTCCCTCGAGTGTCTCACCAATCGTTATTGGCTCATTTGAGTCTATGCCGTTAATTGTAATGTTAACGGCTGCTCTTCCGTTGCTTAACTTGTCTCTCTCAAAATAGCTGAGAGGCATTATTCTATCAACAATCAACTTCCACGCTGCTGACTGATTCTTGTGGTCATCGTTTAACGCAGCATTGAATATGCTATCCATGACCTCCCTACTCTTAGGGCTAGCAAGCATCCTAGCTTTGTACTCTTCAATTGCTGAAGCGTCACCTTTAGGACGCCCTACTTGACCTCTGTTACCCTTCTTCTTTTGTTCAACAAGGGCTTTAGGCGGTCGACCACGCCGTTTCTTTGGTTTAACGTCGTCTTTAGAGACATCAGAGACATTAGAGTCTATAGAGTCTTTATTGCTCATTATCAACCTCTATAACGCTTAAAGCGTGTTGTAAGTCGCTAAAGGTGCTTTCGACTAAATAACAACAATAAGAGATAATAACAAATGCTATAACAAAAGCTGTTGTTGTAATCATTGTTTTATCCTCTTTAGGAACAAATTAGA
>Ga0209653_1003532_pt1 | contig 10620 bp, 11 predicted proteins | sample SaaInl6LU_22_DNA_FD_184644 | JGI IMG/M metagenome (GOLD analysis project Ga0209653, IMG submission 184644) | Marine microbial communities from expanding oxygen minimum zones in the Saanich Inlet - ESP_116LU_22_DNA (SPAdes) (version 2) | ecosystem: Environmental > Aquatic > Marine > Intertidal... | reverse complement strand
GCATCTATATAATGCGCCGCACTTTCCGAGCAGATGTGGTGGAATTGGTAGACACGCTAGCTTCAGGTGCTAGTGCCTTCACGGGCGTGGGAGTTCGAGTCTCCCCATCTGCACCACTCTTTATCTACCTACAAAGAGTGGCTGCAGCGGTATAACGGTCTAGGAAAGTAACAGTTCGATTGGGTCGTCAGCCCTTCAAAAATGGCAACACGCAGATGTGGTGGAATTGGTAGACACGCTAGCTTCAGGTGCTAGTGCCTTCACGGGCGTGGGAGTTCGAGTCTCCCCATCTGCACCACTATCTAAGCCTACAAAATCCAAGCATCTAACACTGATATGGTCAGGGTTATCAATACCAAGATCCATGCCGGTACTTTAAACCACTGAAGTAGTCCAAACGCGACCAGCACGGCTAATCCGACGTGGAGAGATGTCAGTGTCTGAATTGTGATTGTTGCCAACGCGGCTAGCAGAACACCGACTACTGCTGCGTTCGCACCATTGATCGCCAGACGTACACGAGCATTAGTTCTGAGCCGATCCCAGATTGGAAGCACGCCAAAAAGCAACGCAACAGCGGGTAAGAAGATAGCGATTATACCTATCGCTGCACTGCTGGCAGTGCTGTCTAACGCCCCACCCAGAAAGGCTGCAAATGTGAAGAGAGGACCGGGCACTGCTTGGGCAGCACCGTAGCCTGAGATAAATGCCTCAGAGCTAATCCAGCCTGTAGTGACAGTTGCATCGGCGAGTAACGGCAGCACAACATGCCCACCACCGAACACTAGCGCGCCTGCTCGGAAAAAGCTGTTAAACATTTGCACTATTGAGTTCATATCAGTGGTGACTAGGGGCAGAACCAGAAGACCCGAGAAAAACACCAATAGCCAGATCATCGAGCTCCGATCTACCTGCCAATCTAGTTTACCAGGCGGCAGCGCTCTTCCGTTTTTAATGAGGTTGATGAGGCCAGCACCGATTATCAACAGGGGCGTTAACCAAGATACAGCTGTTAGCGTTAAAGCCGATGCGCTTGCCAGCATCAACAACTGGTGTGTTCGGGTTGTACAGAATGTGCGCGCCATTCCTATGACTGCCTGCAAAATTACGGCAATGGCGATCGCTTTAAGTAGCGTAAGCAGTAGAGGTGAGAGACTGACCTCTGGATTTGCCAGCCTGATACCGAGGTAGCCTAAGGCTAAGGCCGACGGCAAAGTAAAACCAATCCACGCTAGAAGGGCTCCGAGGTAACCGTTCCGCTGGTAGCCTATCAGCAAGCCAGTCTGGCTTGAGGCGGGACCGGGTATAAGTTGGCACAGAGCAACGTTGTCGGCGTACTCCTCTTCAATAAACCAGCGCCGGCGGTTGACGAACTCCTCTCTAAAATAGCCAAGGTGAGCGACAGGGCCACCAAACGACGTGAGTCCGAGTCGCAAGAAAATCCAAAAAAGTTCGATCTTAGAGTTCATGCGCTATTTATACCCGCTAAGCGCACTAACTTTAAGTCAAAGATTTAGTTTGCTGGCTGCTAGTGGACGTCAATGACAACCCTACGGTTGCGCACTTCGCTGACGTTGTCGTCTGTTGGCACAAGTAGATCAGTTTCGCCGCGACCTTCGGTGCTAATGATCTCTGGATTAATCCCAACCTCAATAAGATTTTCACGAATCAGCTCAGCACGGCGGTTCGACAATGCGATGTTGTATGCCTCAGAAGCTTGGGTATCGGTATGCCCCACAACCAGTATTTCGGCGGCGGGATAGGTCAGGATATCGTTGTATATCGCGTCAATTTTCGCTTTGGACTCATCGGTTAGGTCGGTGGTGTCATTGTTGAAGTAGACCGTGCGAATAATCGGTGCAGGCGGTTTCATTGGATCAGGTGCAGGGCAGAACACAGGCGGCTCCTCTGACAACACATACTCACCAGCCGGCTCGCGTAGATCTGACACCGGATCTTTAGGCCCTAATGAATTCACGGCAGTCGAATAGACTGAGCAACCACTCAAGAACAGGGTGGTGGCCACTAGCGTGAGTGGAAGTTTGATCGCTCGCATTAGGTTCTCCTCTACTACAGATCGATGGGCCGACCTGCAGCGGCCTGGGTAGTCTGACTCCCTAAATATAGGCGAGATATTGAGGCCTACAAGTAAAGTCGTGAAGTGCAGGTTATACTTTTATGGGGTTCGGTATGGAGGTTGTGCATGAGCGATCCGGACAGTCGAGGCCTTCGGCCAAGCGAAATGAAGCTGAGTATGGGGCTACTGCTCTTAGTGGTGACCGCGTTTCTGATTCAAAATTATGTGATCTTTCCTGTCGAGAGTCGTATCTTCGATCCGAGTGTCGTGCAGATTGCCAGCTTGATCTTTATACCCCACGGGGTAAAAGTGATTGTTGCGACCCTCTACGGCCACCTCGCAGTTTTTCCAATTTTAGCGGGTCAAACGTTAGGCGTTTATATGTACACCCGCGATTTTGAGTTTTCTGTCAGCTTTGGCGCGATTGCTGTGCTGGCGATCTACATACCGGTTTATCTAGTGAGCTATCTCGAAAGTGGCGGTTTCGAAAAAGATGTCGACCAGCTCACAGCCAAGAGCACGCTGCTTTTAGGGCGCAAAGTGCTGGTGATTGCATTAATTAGCTCTCTACTAAACTCTTACTTCGCCAGCTTGTTAAATGACGTCACACCCGAGTCGCAGATCTGGTTGAGGTTTCTGATGGGTGACATGCTGGGTGCGGCTGCCGTATTTTTGCTGGTTTATCTGCTACGAAATATCATACGTAATCGGCTGTTTCGGAAAACCGGTGTTGAGTCTTCGGAAAAGATGTAGGGAGGTGCAATTTTGGCATCATTAAACGGATCTTGTCTTTGCGGTGCGGTTCAGTACCGCGTTAAAAACGAGTTCAAACGCTTCTTTATGTGCCATTGCACCCAGTGCCAGAAAGCCACAGGGTCCGCTCATGCATCCAACCTCTTTACTGTGCCGGACAATTTAGAGTGGCTGGCCGGTCAAGATCTTATCAAGCGGTTCGACCTGCCTGGGCGCTCGCTTAGCAAGGCGTTTTGCGGCGAGTGTGGTTCGGGCGTTCCGTACACCTCACGCGCAAGTGGTATGTGGGTTGTACCGGCAGGTTCTTTGGACGGGCAGCCCTCAATGACACCAATGGCAAATATTTTTTGGCCGGAGCGCGGTAGCTGGTATGAGGCGGGGTTGGAAGCGCCGCGGTTTGAGAAATTTATGAAGTAGGGGTGAGTACGGGGGCGAGCGGATAAAATCGCAGAACGGCCGTTTTGCTCTGACGCGCTAGCGTGCGAGGCGGAATGATCAAAATACCTTTTGGGTATTTTGATCATTCGGGCTTCGCAAGCTTTGCTTGTTCGTCGCCAACTCCTCCTACTCGTCGGAGTTGGTCGAACCGATTGTGATTCTCATTCAGCCCCGAAAAACCATTAAAAAAGCCGCACTAATTAGCGCGGCTTTTTTAATGGTGCCTCGAGGCGATTACGAACTAGAGTCCTGAAAAGTACTATATTTCATATATATCAATAATATAAGTTATATTAGAGTCTACTAATGTCCTGAGTTGTCGGTTGAAATACCGTATGTAAACCGGTATCGTTTACGGTATCAGTCGGTACAGGACATCGAATTTGAAACGCTTATTAACCGATGCAAAGGTAAAGAATCTCAAGCCTCAGGAGAAGGGGTACAAGGTTACTGACGGTGGAGGGTTGTATGTCTACGTTACCACTAAAGGTGCCAAATCCTTCCGTTACGACGCTAAGTTCAACGATAAGCGCTTTACCATGACCTTCGGTACCTATCCGGATATATCGCTCTCAGAGGCGAGGGAGCAGCATGTACGAGCACACTCGCTAGTTGCGAAGGGTGAAGACCCAAGAGAGCCAACGTTAGAAACAAAGTGCTTCAGTTACTACGCCCGTGAACAGATGGCGACCCGAGATCTCAGAGGTGCTACGTACACGAAGCGAATCGGCCGGATGGAGAAGTACCTCTTCCCCGTTCTAGATAAGAAAGACGTTACGCAGATAACGGCTCAAGACCTGAATAAACTGCTAAAGCCAATTGCTGAAGATGGTAAACGTGAAACAGCGCAGCGTTTAGCAATCTACTGCAGACAGGCGTTTGATTACCTTATTGACCTTCAGCTCATCGAGAACAATCCGGCTGAAACAGTTCGTAGAACCCTCCCCAAGGCAAAAGAAACACGTAACTTCGCTCACCTAACGAAAGTGGAAGACGTAGCGCTCTTTCTCAAGGCTGTAGATACCCATTCTGGCGATTATGCAGTGAAGAAGGGTCTGCAATTTATGTCCCTGGTCTTTCTTCGTCCGCATAACATCAGGTATCTGCGGTGGGAGTATGTGGACCTAAAATCCAAGCTGATCACTTTTCCACCTGAAGAGATGAAATCTGATCGAGAGCATAAGGTTCCATTGTCTAAGCAGGCGTTAAAGATCCTGAAGGATATGAAGCCGCTGACAGGCAAGTATGAGTTTGTATTTCTTACCTCTAGAAGTATCAACTCAGACAAGCAGCCCATGACCGAGAATACCCTGAACGTAGCGATCACTAGATTAAAGAACCCTGCTACTGGTAAAGCCTTCGGACGTGGATTCATTACGTCACATGGCATTCGGCATACCGCGAGCACGCAACTCAACGAGCTAGGTTACAATCCTGATGTGATTGAATTACAGCTAGCCCATGCTCCGAGAGATCGTGTCAGGGCGGTGTATAACAAGGCGGAGTACATGCCTGAGAGGACAAAGATGATGCAGGAGTGGGCGGATTACTTGGATGGGTTGAAGAGTGGTAAGTGAACAAGTAGATCTAATGAGTTTGGTATCAGTCGACCACCAATTGCAGGGTGATTGGCGAAAAGTCGTGAAATTAGCGATCCTCCAAGACATACCAATTTATATCTGCATCAGAGGTTACACAACGGTACTGGTCGACCAAATAGAGGTCGATGAACTCTATGACCCAGAAGCTGGATGCAATGTAGAGCGACTCATTAGAACTGAAGATGTCGACAGGTATCTATTTCCGCGGGGATCTGCTTTTCGGGTGCAAAACGAACAGCTAGAGGCTATATGGCTTAACAAGCCGATATATCTAGAGCAAATCCTACCAAGACCTGATCAACCTCTTTCTCTCGGAAACATCAGCCCACCCAATGAGCAGTACGATCACTCTGATCTCTTGATCAACGAAGCGGATCTCAGCGCTTTGATACCCAAGAATAAAAGTACGGTTAGGTCTCCAAGGAAACTTCCACCAATAAAGCGGGCAATTAATCTAGCGATGGAGGCACTTGGTGACGACGCAACAAATGATGAAATTTATAAATGGATAAAGAGTGAAACTGAAGATGGCGACAGTAGTGATGCGTGTTTTTCAAATATTGAATTTGATGACGTGACGCCTTTACATGCAGCTAGCAGTAACGACAGTGTGATCCAGTATTACAGCAACGGTAAGCTGCATTCCAATACCAAAAAGACATTTCAGAACCTTGTGAGTAGGTGTAGATAAAGCTTTGGAGTAACTAATTTCCCGGCATTTCCCTGTTGGGACATAACTCGGGAACCTCCCTGGAATTATTGGCGTCGAGGCAAATGAACTAACGATTTTGCCTACAAACCCAATAACTTTTACGGAGTTCCAGAGATGAATTCATTTGAAAAACTATCACAGGTCTTGGCAAAAACAGGCCTATCGAAATCTCATTTGTACGCGCTTGCGCAGAAGGGTGAGTTCCCAAAGCCAATCAAACTGTCAGAACGCTCAAGCGCTTGGGTTGAATCTGAGGTCCAGGACTGGATGGACGCAAAGATCGCGGCTCGCGATCAGGAGTGTCTCCAATGAAACTCTTCCAGATAAGAAAGGCTCCAGCTGGACATCAGCTGAAGCAGCTCACCAGGACAGATCTCGTGTTGGCACTTCTGCAGAACAAAGGTCCAATGACCTCTCGGCAACTGCAAAGCCTGGGTGTTCCGCACCCTGGCCCTGAGATCAAAACATTGCGAGATCTTGGCTATAAGATCGATACGAGGCTTGTTCCTGCCAGAAACGCCGATGGAGTTGTTCGCAGAAACATGGCGGAGTATGCATTGGTATCTAGCACTTCTGACCTGAAGGTGTGTGATGGGCAGTGATATCACAGCAAAAATTGGTTCACGGTTCGAGCAACCTGAGTACAAATTCGTGCCGCTCACAGATGTCTTTGAGCAAGCTACTGAAACCCAGTGGTTGATCGACGAATACATTCCCAAGCCTTCTGTTGGAATGCTTTACGGCCCTTCAGGCGTCGGCAAATCGCACATTGCGCTCCACATGGCAGCCTGCATAGCCAATGGGATTCCGTGGTGTGATAGAGAGACCGAAGAAGGCCTTGTGGTTGTGATGGCAGGTGAGGGGCACACTGGGCTTAATAAAAGGCTCAAAGCCATCCAGAAACATCATGGGATTAAGCTGAACCACAAAAACCTGTTCTTTTCTGAGAGAGCCCTGGGCGTCGATACAGATGAAGGCTTCCAAGAGCTGATTGGCGCCCTAGAAGCACTCGATAGAAAACCGTCGTTGATCATCATCGATACGTTGTCACGCCACTTGATGCAGTCGAGTTAAAACAGCAATGAAGAGATGGCCAACTTTATCAACAAGCTCGAGCAAATCAAGCATGTCTATGACACGTCAATCATGATTGTGCACCACACTGGAAAGAACACTCAAAGTGGGTCTCGTGGTGCATCGTCGATACGAGCTAACATTGACTTCAGCTTTGCGATCAAGCCTTTTGATTTCATGGGGATCAAGCTGGCAGGACTACACATTGAGAAGCAGAAAGATGGCGATGACAAATTGCCTGAGATTGACTTTGAGGTTGTGATTGTTGAACTGGATGAGAAGGGCAAAAAAGGTCACAAGCTCAAGGGTGCTTGTGCTGTTCGTGTTGGATTTGCCACTAAATCTAAGGCTGATGAGTACGAAGAAATTGCGTGGAAGACATTCGACAGCGAAAAGCCCAGGTGGCAGCAAAACTTCATCGAAGCGCTGCCTGATAAGGGGCTCTCTCAATCATCTAAGAAACGCAAGTTTCGGGAGATGGTGAAGACTCTGGAAGAGAAAGGCTTTGTCAAAAAAGACCCTCATTCGAAGCTCTACCTGAGCTGTTCGCCCTAAAATAAAAGCGGATGGATTTTCAAACCCTAGGGTTTGAAAATCCATCCGCTTTTCTGCTCAACATCAAAGCATTATTTTTCAATGGTGCTTTTCTGTCGTGACGCGAAGCTGTGAGTGTCTAAATCACAATAGTTCGTATTCGGCTAGCGAGTACGAGTCGTGCCTTGATACGAAGATGTGATCAAGCAGCTGAATGCCAAACAATACCAGTACATCTCTAACCTTACCTGTTAACTCCCGATCTTCATCTCTAGGTGCTACGTCACCCTCCGCGTGTTTCTGACACAGCACTACAGCCGCTGCATTGAGTTCTAAAGCCTTACGAGCAATAACTCTCAGCCTGATGCTAAATACGCTCACAGGGCCTCTAAAGAGCCTCTGGAAGCTGATCATCCTGTACTGATTGTTCATGAACATAGCGCATAGCCATTCGTCCTTATCGCACGCCAATCTGATGCGCAGGTAGTTCTTAATCTCTACCGGTAATGCTATTGCATTCTGGCTGCTAAGTTTTCAGTGGATGATTGAAAGTGCAGCATCGATCGCTAGCTGTTCTTGGTTAGTAAAGTTGATCATGGGTATAGCCTCTAGTTGTCGGAATCCACCAACAACCAACGACCTGATAACAACATGCCCCATATCTGCATAGTACCCGGGGGTAGGTGTGAATACAGTGATTAGTTCGGTAAGTAATAGAGTCTGACCAAACGCGAGCAATTTCACGTATGGCGGTTCTGGCTGGAATTGAAGGGGAACTAGTGAGTAATGGTTAGGGAGGTTGTACCAGGGGCATATCCCCTAGTTTTAATAACAGCCCAGCAAATTCAGCCGAGGTTGCACGAGATAACATAGCAACCCATCGCTATGCTGTTCATCTTGTTACTGAGCGCTGAAGAAGTAACGCAGTGGAGCGCACCGATACGGAATGACGCCCCCCCATTAGCGCGAAGTATTAGGGGTGCTGGCACTCCGTTAGAGTGTCAAACGTCACCACTGGTTGTTGCCACTTAGCTGCTACTGATGCGTTTAAAAAGACGGACGGATGAAACTCCCCTGGGTATAACGCCGTCCGTCAGTTTTGTGCTTACAATCCGGCAAGCGAGCTAAATACACTCATGAGAACGAGAGGGATAACATGCAGCCGGTAATCGAGACACCAAACCTATGTCCAGTATCGCTATCGAAGCACGTCATCAGGTACTTCAATAAAGAGTTGGGTAATGGCGATGAAACAAGTGCTACAAATGAAGCGATAGGGATTCTGCAAAGCACAGCGATAGATCAGCTATTAACGCCTTCACCGTCACTAGGGCTCGAATTCTGGGTGCATCGGTCAAGCTCTTTGGTGCTTACTGCACTGCCTAAGGATGGCTACAGACTAGTTTCGATGGTAACCAAGTGTGATATGTCTGACTTTGTATTCGATACAGAATAGAGCTCGGTTATCTGTACGTTCACGTTCGTCAAAACATGTTCTGTGTAGAGGCTTGTATGTAAAGGTTCTTGGATGGGAACTTGAGAGCTAGATGTATGGTCGTGTAGGTAATTCAGGAGGTTAAGTTTTGGTACTTAATATGAATTGGTTATTGGAGCCCACAACGGCTGACGGCCTCACGTCAAAATGACTAATTTCGCCACAGTACACGGTGGTAGGTGTGAATACAGTGATCAGTTCTGTAAACGATGCTCTATTAGTAAACGTGCCTGATTTGATGTTTGGTATGCTCTCCCTTGCGATCAAAGAATTTTTTAGATCTGACCTGTAGATTTAAAAGCTGATTGAAGTCATATGATGTCCAAGACCAAAGCATCATACGTTCCGAACTCGATGATACTGAGCTGAGGTGAAGTTTCAGCATCCAAGCCAACATAGGCCGCGGTGTCAATTTCACCGTTTATATCTGCTGCTTTTGCTAGGATATATCTTCCACTAGGATCGCCCGATATCTGGCTGCAGTCTACAACCATCGTGCCAGATAAGCTCATGTTGAAATTATCTGCGATTAATTCCGAATGATCTTCAGCACTTTTTATTTGTAAAAAAATGCGACTATCCTCGGTGAAACGAACGTCTTCCAGATATGTGTTGCTCCCAACAATCGGTGTAAAGTCCAGATTATCTAGATTCAGAACCGGATCCATTGTGAGATCACTCAGATCTGAGTAACTACCGCTAGTTGACTCTTTGACCTCACCATCCAACGCCCAAACAAGGTCAGCATCATTGTTGGTTTGTTGGACTGCAGTATCTGCATCATTCCCGCTGAAGGAGGCGCCAATGGGCTCAAAGTCTGAGTTAGGTGTTCCATCATCAACCACCACCACGTTGCCACCAATCGTCGGATCATCGCCCCCCTGGTGGAACAGACCGATTTGGCTCGTAACTCGCTGATCACCTAACGACGAGTAGATCGAGTTCAAGAAAACGACGTTTTCGAGCATATCGACCCTGTCGCTGTCATGGTTTTGAATACCAGCCAGACCATTGAGGTACGTCATGTTATCGGCTATCAGGATACGAGCCGTCGTATCAGTGGTCCATGCGGCTAAGCCATCCTTTTCATTGGCAAACTGAATGGAGATCCCTTTACCCTCATCCAACAAGGGTTCGATGAACTGCTTGTTAGCGTTCCAAGAGAACTGCCCGTTGTAGCAGCGCAGAACTTCGTTACCCTCAATGCGCAACATGTAAACCTTGCCATCAACCGTATTCTGCGATGTCATGAGCGCTGCTGCCTGGTCATCCGTGGAACTACCTGTGTATCCCGCGTCGCTTGCCGTCATAATACTATCCATAGCGGGCGGCGTGTTACCTGGGTAGTAGAACTGCATACCGTGCGTGCCTGTAAACGACAATCGTGATGAGTCGCTGACATAGTTGTTGAAATAGCTTAGGAAAGCTCCACCTGCGGCACTTTGAATACCGGTACCGGGCATACCCATAACGGTATTGTCACTGACCGTAACGCCATACGAGGAGTGTACGTTGATACCCTTGGTGTCGATAATTGAAGGGCGCTGTACATTACCGTCGATTAGGAAGAAAGGCTGATCCACTTTGTCAGTCTTACTCGCGTCCAAAGTGCCCGCATCATAGTTGTTATGATGGGTATGTAGCTCATCATAAGTCCAGATCTCAGCAGCCTCAGGCTTGGTCAGCCCTGCCTCGACGGCTGCGTCGTAGTAGACACGGAAGTAGTAGTTGTAGGTCCCGTCGGTGTAGTGCAAGTGATCGCCCTGCTGGCCGTCTCCGACAGGTTTTCGGTACAGCATTTGCAGCTGTACCGCGCTGTCCAGCGAGATCCCATCGCTGCTGGTGGGATCTGTTTGCACCATCCCTTTAACATTGAAGCCTTCGACATTAACAAATGCCGAACTTTTAACTTGAATAATAGAGGGCCCATCACCCT
>Ga0209653_1003531_pt1 | contig 10621 bp, 11 predicted proteins | sample SaaInl6LU_22_DNA_FD_184644 | JGI IMG/M metagenome (GOLD analysis project Ga0209653, IMG submission 184644) | Marine microbial communities from expanding oxygen minimum zones in the Saanich Inlet - ESP_116LU_22_DNA (SPAdes) (version 2) | ecosystem: Environmental > Aquatic > Marine > Intertidal... | reverse complement strand
ATGCCAAAATCAAAATCGTTAAAGATTTTTGTGTTTAGACCAATAGCGCTACCATAAGAGCTAATATCTGCCGAAGAGTTGGTGTATGTAGAAAAGGTGGTAAAATCTCTTGCAGCAATTGCCGCAATAGACGCTGCAGGATCGCTTGGATTATTTACATTAGCCACGACTACATTTCTATTCGCTATGAAGTCTTGATATTCATTAAAATATACGTTAAAATCAATGGTTAGTTTTTTAGTATCTCCAATATCAACGATACCTCGGTAACCAAATTCAAAGGCAGTTACTTGTTCTGATTTAACTAAAGATGTAGCCGATAATTCAGGAGCTCCAGAAAGCACAGAACTTAAAGAATAAGCGTTTTCGTAGGCATCTCTCCCAGAGAGAGTTACATTTTGTAGAGCGCCATTAGTAACAGCAGCAGAATACCTGTCTAGGTTATCTGGAGCAGAACCAACTAAAATAGCTCTCCCCGCATTTAAACCAATATATTGATCTTGCGTGGTAGGGTTTCTAAACCCTGTTTGTAAAGATGCTCTAAAATTATGTTGTTTTAAGTCTCCTGCAGCGTATGCTAAAGAAAGCCTTGGCGAAAAATTACCGTCAAAATTTTGTGCTTTATCATAGCGTATAGAAGCTGTTAATTTCAAACGGTCTTCTTCTAAAAACTTTTTCTGTAACTGAGAGTAAATCCCAAACTCATCATACGTAATTGGCCCATCAAAGTCGGTAAAAATTGTTCCATTAGAATTTAAAGCGTACCTCCTGTAAGAAGATCCTATCTGAATTTCTCCCCATTTGATAACATCTTTTAAGTTATAATTTGCATCTGTATGATACAATTTTGTATTGTCTTGAAATTTAGCACCTGTTGCCAAGTTGGGATCTTTGGTTACTTTATCGAAATAAAACTCAAATTCAGGTGTTCCTGGGACTACCATACCTGTGTTAGCTGTTTCTCTTCCCGCTAAGTGTGCTTCATTTGAGTTTGCACCATTTAGTGTTGCGGTTACATAAGCACCAACATATTCTCCAAACCATGTGTTGTCATTTTTCCAACTTCTATTAATGTTGATTGCTGCAAAGCGGGTGTCAAAAGAATCACCAGCATCTTCACTAGTTATATAACCTCTTACAAAAAAGTTATTTCCTTTAACTTCAAGTTTATGTTGTTGTAGTAAAAAATCTTGAATACTGTAACGGTTTAGTCCTTGATAAATAGTATTTCCTTTACCAACTTTAGAGTTTAGAATGATTTCCAAGCGGTCATCTCCATATGGTCTGTAATGCAAGGCACCGTTGAATTTTAAACTTTCTGCATTGTAATTCATTAAATCTCTTTCTTCATAACCAGTTCTACTAACATTAACACTGGGCACTAAAGCATCTGCACCAGCAGGAAGGATACCAAGAGCAACAAGAGACTTTGCTGCAGAATTGATATTTGTAGAAACTTCATCTCCATAAACATTTAATCCGTCATAATTGATGTCTGAATCTCTATTTCCAGCAACATACCCTCCATTGAAGGTGTTTCTGTAGTCTGTAGCAAACCATTCAGTACCCTCTAAATAAGAAACCGATGCTTTTGCTGCAAGCTTGTCTGAAAATACATGAGCTACTCTCAAATCTACTTCGTAGAATTGATTATCACCTGCCGCTTCTTGCATGGTTAATCCATTTTTTACAGAAACACTCACACCTTCGGTATCAAAAGGATTCTTACTAGTCATGAACATGATTCCGTTAAAGGCATTTGCACCATATAAAGCAGAAGAGGCTCCTGGTAAAACTTCTACAGTGTTTACATCCAATTCAGACATACCTAGTAAATTCCCAATAGCAAAGTTTAGTGCTGGGGATGAATTATCCATACCATCTACCAACTGCATAAAACGCGTATTTGCAAATGTGGCAAAACCTCTAGTATTTACCGATTTAAAGGTTAAACTGTTTGTATTTATATCTATCCCTTTTAAATTTTCTAAACCATCATAAAAAGATGGGGATGAGGTGTTTTTAATTGCTCTAGAATCAAAACGTTCAATCGTTACTGGAGATTCCATAACTCTTTCTGGGGTTCTAGAAGCAGATACCACAATTTCATCCAAGGAAGTTTCATTTTCCTTTAAATTAATGGTTATTTCTTGATTGCTTTTTGTAATCTGAACAATTTCCGATTTATAACCCAAGACTGAAATCCGAATGGAAAAAGGTGGTTTGTCAGCAACATTTAGTACAAATTTCCCATCAAAATCAGTGTTTGTTCCAACTGATTTTTTAGCAACTTTTATGTTTGCTCCAGGAATAGTTTCTCCTGAACCAGCATCTTTAACGACCCCTTTTATAGTAGTTTGTGCAAAAAAAGCGAAACTACACAACATAAAGAATGCAAGAAAGTAATTCTTTTTATTCATAATTTGAATTATTAGTTAATAACATTGCAAAATACAAAATATTTCCAAATTATAAATTTTAAGACACTAATTTTACTAATATATTAAAAAAAAAGGATTTTATTGCTAATAATTTAGTTGCGAAACTCTTCAAAATTCATAGAAATTAAACACGATATATCGTACATTTGTGATAAATTCTTTTGCTGTTGAAAACGGTTTTAAACATTGTTAATTTTAGTTCAAAAAAAAAGACATTTGTAACTATTGGAACTTTTGATGGTGTGCATATTGGACATCAAAAGATATTAGAAAAATTAGTTAGCAATGCCAAAAAACACAATAAAAAAAGTGTTTTGCTCACTTTTTTTCCTCATCCAAGAATGGTGTTGCAAAAAGAGACGTCAATTGAATTGATCAATACAATCAATGAGCGTACCCAGCTTTTAGAAGAAATAGGATTAGATTATTTAATCATTCATCCGTTTAGCAAAGATTTTTCTAGAACCAGTGCGTTAGAATTTGTTAGAGATATTTTGGTAAATCAATTGAATATTTCGAAGTTAATTATTGGTTACGATCATCATTTTGGAAAGAATAGAGAAGGGAATATTGAGCAATTAACAGAATATAGTACACTTTACGATTTTATTGTAGAAGAAATACCTGCACAAGACATAGACAGTGTTTCTGTAAGTTCTACAAAAATTAGAAAAGCCTTAAAATTAGGGAATATTAAAACAGCAAATAAGTACTTAGGGTACTATTTTTCTTTAACAGGAAAAGTGGTAAAGGGAAAAAGTTTGGGTAGTAAAATAGGTTTCCCTACTGCGAATATTCATGTTGAAGAAGTATACAAACTTATCCCAAAAAATGGTGTCTATGTAGTCAAATCTATGTTAAATGGTAGCATTGTTTATGGAATGATGAATATTGGTAATAGACCAACTGTTGCAGGAGTAGACAAAACTGTTGAGGTCCATTTTTTTGATGTTGAAGCAGATTTGTATAACTGTGAAGTTACCGTTGAATTGCTCTATTTTATTAGAGAAGAAGAGAAATTTCCATCGATAGCAGCATTATCAAATCAACTAAAAAAAGACAAAGAAACTGCAACAAAATATATAAAAGAGATAAGCTAATTTTTTCTTTTAAATTATACCTACACAAATTATATATTTGCAATCTTAAATTCCTACAGTAATGTTACAAGTACAATTTATTAGAACGCATAAAAAAACTGTTTTAGAGGGTTTGGCAAAAAGAAACTTTGCTCATGCAGAAACACTCATTAACAGTGTACTCACTGCAGATGAAAATAGAAGAACAACTCAAGTTGCTTTAGATAAGGTTTTAGCAGATTCTAATAAAATGTCTAAAGAAATAGGAGGTTTGTTTAAAAAAGGACAAGTGGGAGAAGCAAACCTGTTGAAAGCTAAAACGGGAGCGTTAAAAGAACAATCTAAACAATTATCAGAACAATTAACCACTTATTCAGATGCATTACAAGAGTTGTTATACAAAATACCAAATGTACCTCATCTCTCTGTAAAAGCGGGAACTTCTGAGGATGATAATGAAGAAATCTTTAAAGAAGGAATAATTCCAGATTTAGGCTCAAATGCTTTACCACATTGGGAGTTGGCTAAAAAATATGATATTATTGATTTTGAGTTAGGAAATAAAATTACTGGTGCGGGTTTTCCTGTTTATAAAGGAAAAGGTGCGCGTTTACAGCGCGCATTAATTAATTATTTTTTAGACAAGAATATAGAAGCTGGATACAAAGAGTTTCAAGTTCCTCATTTGATCAATCAACAATCTGGATTAGGAACAGGGCAATTGCCAGACAAAGAAGGACAAATGTATCATATTACTGGTGATGACCTGTATTTAATCCCAACTGCAGAGATTCCAATTACCAATATGTTTCGTGGTAATTTGTTACAAGAAAAAGATTTTCCAATTACTGCAACAGGGTATACTCCATGTTTTAGAAGAGAAGCAGGAAGTTATGGAGCACATGTGCGTGGTTTAAATCGTTTACACCAGTTTGATAAAGTAGAAATTGTTCGAGTAGAGCATCCAGAAAATTCATACAATGCTCTAAATGAAATGGTAGAACATATTAAAGGCATTTTAAGAGAATTAAAACTTCCTTATAGAATTTTACGTTTGTGTGGAGGAGATACAGGATTTACTGCAGCATTGACATTTGATTTTGAAGTGTTCTCTACAGCTCAAGATAGATGGCTAGAAATTAGTTCTGCTTCTAATTTTGAAACATTTCAAGCCAATCGTTTAAAATTACGGTTTAAAAACAATGAAGGTAACAGTGAATTAGCACATACGCTAAATGGTAGTTCTTTAGCATTACCTCGAGTTTTGGCGGGTATTTTAGAAAATTATCAAACCGAAAATGGAATTCGAGTTCCGGAAGTCTTGATTCCTTACACAGGTTTTGATTTGATTGATTAATGCTGTTTTGTTGCTGTTTTTTGTGCGAATTCATTGCTAATAATAGGTAAAATATTCACGATTTTTATCTGTTGTATGTAAACATATTTGCAAACTTTTTTACGATTTCGTTATCATAAAAAAACTTTCGAGTATTATTTTAATATTTATGTGAGGTCAGAAATAAATATAAGACAATAAGAGGGTGTAATTTATACGATCAAAAGATAGTTGCAACAATTTAATATGAAAGACTTATTAATTGCGTAAATAATCTTCTAAAAGCAGTAAATTGTTGAGAAACTAAACCAAACTTTAATTAATACAAAATAGTTATGTACATCTATAACATTACGATAAATATAGACGACGCAAACCATGCAATATGGTTAGTGTGGATAGAAAATCATATTCATCGTATTTTAGATACTAAAAAATTTACTTCAGCAAAAATGACAGAGGTAATGGTTGATAATGAGTCAGGCAGAACATATTCTATTCAATTTGTAGCAAGTAGTAAAGCAGAATTAATTGCCTTTCAAGAGAACTACGAGAATGATTTTCGTTTACAAGCATACCGTAAATTCGGAGATAAAATGATGTTTTTTACTACAGAACTAAAATTAATCAAAGAATTTTTTGCCTCTAGTATTATCAACTAGTATTTTTTGGAGGTTGCGATTAAAAAATAGTTCTTTTGTACGGCATATGTTATTGAAATTGATAGATTCCCTTTTTGTAAGCGATTATACATTACACAAATAAAAAATTAATTTTTTATGAAAAGGTTGGTTTTCTTTTTTCTAAAAAGGCTGAAGTGCCTTCTATAAAATCCTCAGTTTCAAAACAATTTCCAAAAGCGCTAATTTCACTGTCAAACCCTGCTGTAGTGTAGCCAGAATTGACAGCAGCAATTGCATTGGCAATAGCGTTTGTTGAGTTTTCTATCATTCTTTTTGCCAGGCGTTCTCCTAATTGTAATAGTTCTTTTTGTGAAGTAACATGATTTACCAAACCCAGCTCTTTTGCTTCAAAAGCACTAATCATATTTGCCGTTAAAATAAGTTCAAGTGCTTTCCCTTTTCCAATCAGTTGAGGTAAACGTTGCGTGCCTCCATAACCAGGAATAACTCCTAAAGAAACTTCAGGTAACCCCATTTTTGCATTGTCAGAAGCAATTCTAAAATGACAAGCCATAGCCAGTTCTAAGCCACCCCCCAAAGCAAATCCATTAATTGCAGCAATCACTGGTTTTGTAAAGTTTTCAATATAGTTAAATAAAATTTCTTGTCCCTTTTTAGCTAGGTTTGCTCCTTCTTTTTTTGAGAAATGCATAAATTCACTGATATCAGCACCAGCAACAAATGCTTTTTGGCCACTTCCTGTTAACACAATTACTTTACAAGAATCATCGTTTTTTAAAGCTTTAAAAGCTAAATGCAGCTCGTTTATTGTTGCTTTATTAAGGGCATTTAGTTTTTTAGGTCTATTTACCACTACCGTAGTAATGTAGTTGTTTTGTTTGATCAGTAGGTGTTCAAAAATCATAAGTTTAATTATTAGTAATTAGGTTTTGCTAGAATAACAGAGAAAGAAGGCTTTTTACTTTTTGATGAAACTGTTATCTGAATAACTGGAATTTCCTTTTTTTTGTAGTTTGAACGGCGTTTTTTATCATATTGGTAACAACTCGAATCAATTTTGTTTTGTGTAAAATAGTTACGTTCTTCGTAATTGCATAAAAAAACCGAAATCAACTGATTTCGGTTTTTTTATTTTTCAAAAAAATTACTTTTTTGGTAGTCTTTCGTCTATCATTTTCAGAGGCATATCTCCCATTAAATCAAAAACATCTAAAATATCTCTAATTGTTTCTTCTTCTTCAGCTTGCTCAGTTACAAACCATTGCATAAATAATTCAGAAGTATAATCGTTTAGTGCTCTAGTGTTCTTAAAGATATTAAAAATAGCTGCTGTTACTTTTACTTCTTGGTCTAAAGATTTTTCAAATACATCTCTTAAACTTTCAAATTCATGCTTTACATTGGTTATACTTGGTGAAATTGCAGCACCTCCATTATCATTAATGAATTTAAATATCTTCATTGCATGGTCTCTTTCCTCGGCGGCTTGTGCATAGAAAAAAGCTGTACTATTATTTAATCCTCTTTGATCACACCACGAAGCCATTGCTAAATACGAAGCAGACGCTTGCATTTCCATAGAAATTTGATCGTTTAACAAATCCATCACTTTTGGGTGAATGATCATTTGTCTTCTTATTTCGGTTTTCATATTCAATATGGTTTATACTACTAATTTACGATAAATGAGATGAATAGCGGGGTCTGCTTTAAAATTTAAATATAATCTAAATAAAACAGGAAATTCAATGAAGGTATAACTAAAAGCTATCAAAACAATAGTCAAGCTCTTCTTTTAGGTCTAGTAGTTTTGGAATCTCTAAAAACAATACATGCTTTTTGTCTGCAACAAATAACAATACAAAGTTTTCGTTGTTTATAATACTAGTTAACTTTTCTGGAGAAGTAAATTTACTGACGCGTTCTCTTAATTGCAATAATTGAGGAAAAGTAAGTATAAAACGCTCGTCATCTATCTGTAAAAAGTATGTGCAAAAAGTTTCTTTGCGTAGTTGAACGTTAAACTCGATATTCTTAAAAATACTCACAGTGCAAAACTAAGCATTATTTAGAATAAATTAAAATAAAAAAACTAAAATTCTTTGATCTAATTAAGCAACATTAATTACTTCTTCAATTTCTGGAGCGTATTTTTTTATTGTAGCTTCAACTCCGTTTTTTAAGGTCATTTGATTTACAGAACAACCGGTACATGCTCCCTGTAACTGAACTTTTACTACGTTATTTTCAATAGATAACAACTTAATATCACCACCATCGCTTTTTAAAAAAGGACGAATTTCGTTAAGTGCTTTTTCTACATTGGTTACTAAAGTTTCTTCTGTTGTCATAATTATTTCTTTTTTACGGAACTACAGCCACTCATTGTAGTAATTCTAACTACTTCTGTTGGTGGTAAATTTTCATTTCTTTTGATTAGTTCTGCAACTATTTCTTTTGTAATATTTAAAAAGGCTTGCTCTAAAACTGTTTTTTCTTGAAGCGCAACTGGATGTCCAACATCACCACTTTCTCTTATGCTTTGTACCAAAGGAATTTCTCCTAAGAATTTTGTATTGATGTCTTCAGCCAAGTGTTTTGCACCATCTTTACCAAAGATATAATACCTGTTTTTAGGCAATTCTTCTGGTGTAAAATACGCCATATTTTCTACAATACCTAAAACAGGAACTTTTATGCTTTCTTGTTGAAACATTGCAACCCCTTTTTTAGCATCTGCCAAAGCAATATTCTGAGGTGTGCTTACGACAACAGCTCCATTGATAGGTAAGGACTGTACAATAGACAAATGTACATCTCCAGTTCCTGGAGGAAGATCGATAAATAAAAAATCTAATTCACCCCAATCGGCATCAAAAATTAGTTGTTTTAAAGCTTTAGAAGCCATTGGTCCCCTCCAAATTACAGCTTGATCTGGATTTGTAAAAAAACCTAAAGACAATAATTTTACCCCATAATTTTCTACAGGTTTCATTTTAGAACGCCCATCTACATTTACAGAAAGAGGTCTTGCTTTTTCAACATCAAACATCAAATGTTGAGAAGGGCCATAAATATCTGCATCTAAAACGCCAACATTAAACCCCATTTTAGCTAAAGTAACAGCTGTATTAGCAGTTATGGTAGATTTTCCAACGCCTCCTTTGCCAGAAGCAACTGCTATAATATTTTTAATATTAGGTATTTCTTTTCCTTTTATTAAGTTTGGGTTTTCTTTTGGTTCTGATTGAACAACTTTTACGTTTACTTTTACCTTTAATGAGTCAGCTACGCAGGCTAAAATAGTTTTTTCAACTTCTGTTTCAATCTTTTTTTTGGCTTGTAGTGTAGGGTTACTAATTTGTATATCAATCTCAACTTCATTTCCAAAAATCACAACATTGGTAATATTTTTGTTTTCAACCAAACTTTTTCCTTCACCTGGTGCCGTAATTTGTTCTAAGGCATTATATATGTCTTGCTTTTTAAAGCTCATTTTATGTTTATTTTATATAAGAAATTTAGAATTACAAATATACTTCTAAAAAAAATGGGAAAGAAATATAATAGTTAAGTTAAGACCATCAGTAAAGAGTTATTAAAATTTTAAAAAGATTTTAAATTAAACGTATGGTTTTGTAATTCTTTTGCAGGGTCCCAAAAGATAATGTCAATTTGCTGAATTTGATTTTCAACAACTTTTACGCCTTCATTTTCTAACAATTGTTGCATTAAGTTGGTGCCCTCAAAATGGTTCTTTCCTGTTAACAACCCTTTTTTATTAACAACTCTGTGTGCTGGAACAGGGTTTTCTAAAGTAATAGAACTGTGTAATGCCCAACCTACCATTCTTGCAGATTTTGCTGTGCCAAGAAATTTTGCAATGGCGCCATAACTTGTTACCCTACCTTCTGGAATAAGTCTTGTGACTGCGTATACTTTTTCGAAGAAGTTGTTGTTCATAAAAGTAAATGTATAATTACTTTTTCAAACGAAACTTAATGTAAGTAATTGCTTTGTCAATTGCTAAATATTGAGATTCATAAAAAGTTTGGACTTTAGTAACTTCTTCCGGTGCCCCTTCATTATGATATATATCGTGGTTAGCGTATAAAATGCTGTGACCTTCTCCATGAAGTAAACCCAATGTATAACCGTGCATAAATTCGCTATCGGTTTTTAGATTGATAATTCCATTCTCGGATAAAATAGTTTTGTAGCGTTTTAGAAAAACGGTGTTTGTCATTCTGTGTTTGGTGCGCTTGTATTTTATTTGTGGATCTGGAAATGTAATCCAAATTTCATCAACTTCACCTTTAGCAAAAATATATTCTACCAATTCTATTTGAGTCCTTATAAAGGCAACGTTGGTGAGGTGTTCTTCAATAGCGGTTTTTGCGCCTCGCCAAAAACGAGCGCCTTTAATATCAATACCAATAAAGTTTTTGTTTGGAAACTTTTTTGCGAGCGCAACGGTATATTCGCCTTTGCCACAACCTAATTCAACAACAATAGGGTTGTTGTTTTTGAAAAAGGAATGCCACTTGCCTTGATGAGAAAAGCTGTTGATAACCTCATCTCTTGTGGGTTGAATGACATTTGAAAACGTTTCATTCTCTTGGAAACGTTTTAATTTATTTTTACTTCCCAATTTCAGGAAAAATTAAGCTCTATCTTCGGTTCCTTCGTCTATAAAACGCTTAGATTCTTTCATCCAATAAGCAAATAGAACTAATAAAACACCCAAAAAGAAAAAGTTTGCTGCATTTGAAATCCACCAACCCGCATCGGCTTTGGCTAGGGTCATACGTATCCATTCAAAAGGTAAGAATAAAACATCTGTAAATAAATCTCCTATTAATCTAAAAATATTGCTAGCTATCATAACTTATTTATCTTTACGGTACAAAAGTAATAAAAGAAAGCATGTTAGCCAATTTTTTAGAGAAATCTAAACCTATAAATTTCGTTACTTATTTAGGGTTCTTTTTTGTCTTTTTTTTATTGGAAATTTACACGTTATTTTTCTTAAACTCCTTTCTTTGGAAAGGGGTTGTAGCAAGTATTGTGTTTTTTTGTTTTTTTTCGGCTATTTTTTTCTTTGTCAATTTTATTCTAACC
>Ga0209653_1003522_pt1 | contig 10639 bp, 5 predicted proteins | sample SaaInl6LU_22_DNA_FD_184644 | JGI IMG/M metagenome (GOLD analysis project Ga0209653, IMG submission 184644) | Marine microbial communities from expanding oxygen minimum zones in the Saanich Inlet - ESP_116LU_22_DNA (SPAdes) (version 2) | ecosystem: Environmental > Aquatic > Marine > Intertidal... | reverse complement strand
AAGGTCCATGGGCCATATTACCAGCTATGGGATTTCTGTGGGTCTCAATATTTAGTTTCGCATATGGATCAGGTAAGATTGGTTTGGATTACCACATTTGGAAAGGGATTAACAGAAAAACCGCTACACTATAACAGTATAACGGTTTTATCATTATAAGTTGCTCCCCCTCTTGGACTCGAACCAAGGACCCTCTGATTAACAGTCAGAAGGTTTTTTTAGATAAGTTAACTTAACTTTCTGGTTTACAATAAAATAAAAAACATAATACACTGTAAAGCAGTTATATAGATTTTTTATAAAAATCAGGGGATTTTAATTATTTTTAATATATTTGGGATTCATTTAGGGATTCATTTAAATTAATTATTATGACAGTTAAGTTTTGCTTTGGAAATTCAAGAAAAGATGGCACAAGGAATTTGAAAATTAGACTAAAGAATAAGGGTAAGGACAAAAAAATTGGTATTCCAGGAGTCTATATTGAACCAAAATATTGGGATGGTCCAAATAACAGAGTAAAATCTACTTGTTTAAATGCACCAGCATACAATGAAATAGTATCTGAATATCAAGATAAGATTGTTAAAGTAAAAGGCCAACTTGAATTAAGTCAAATTGATTTTGAGACTGCTTATAGAATGTTGTCTTCTAGTAGTTCAGTAAATTCAATTATAGAATTTGTAAAGATACATTGTAATGACGCTAGTGTTCAATGGAAAAGAAATACACTAGGAGCACTAAACGCATGTATGAATCACTTGGAGATTAATGATATTACCTTCGAAGATATTACTTATGATAATTTGAAAAAACTTAAAAAAATTATTTTGAATAAAGAGCTATCCCCAGATACCTATAATAATTATTTTAGGCATATCCGCGCCGTATATAATCTTGCTCTTAAAAAGAAAGCTACCTATAGACATTTTAACTTTGATAAAAGTCTTATTATAAAAATTAATAAGCATAACAAAAAGCTATTAACTCATGTGCCAAAAGATATTGCAATGGCTATTGATAGGGTCACTATAAAATCAAACCATAAATCTGCAAAAGGCTACGCTTTAAGAGATCTAGAGGCTATAGGTTTTTGGTTATTAAAATTTGCATTACGAGGTTGTTATGGAAAAGATATAACTACATTAACATCGTTTAACAGTGACTTTAATTACGACTATATGGTTCGGTACTTAAATTTACAAGCCGAACAAAAACCTGTAGAAACAAAAGGAAGTTCTCATTTCATTGATCATAAGAGACATAAAACTAAGAATGTGATGCGAATTTGGGTCACTTTACCACCTATTGGGGGACTTATATTTATTCTTAAACGTTTAGTAGCTAATACTCATCCAAAAATAGCATATCTTTCAAGAGAAGATTTATTATTGAAAACAAATCAGTTATTAGGTAAAAAAGAAAACGACATACTTAGAATATTTAAACACTCTAGTGAAGATTATAAAACTGATGAAAATTTTTGGAATAATATGAATAAGCATCTTAAGAAACTTGGATTGTATAGTTTTGAAAGTGCTAGAAAATCCTTTAATACTACCGCTACATATCTTCAGATTCACCCAAGTATAATTAAGACACTTGTTGGGCATACAGATAGTACTATACAAAGTCATTACAATAATTATAATGATGCGAGGCTTGTAAAAAGTGTTCAGGAGGCTCATTTACAAGTGCTACATTCTTTTAAAATGATAGAACTTTTCGATAAGTGGGTATTTAAAATCAATGAACTATTTGATAATTTTCATGACTTTCATGTAGGTGGAGGTTCAAACGTCGTGTATAACCACCAAAATTTACTATTAAAAGATATTTTGAAAAATCAATCAACAATAATAGATAATAAACCTGCTTTTAAGGAAATATATTCTTTAAAAAACAATAAATAATTTGAAAGCTTACGCTAAATTATTAAATTTGAGAATATGACATCTCAAATAAAAATAGATTTATAGAAGTAAATCTATTCAACTTTTAAATAAAATTTTATTATTTCAAAATCAGTGACTCAAATTAATTATCTCACCTATTCGAAAGTAATTATTTTATTAAGTTTTTCAAAAACTTCTTTAATTATTAATTCTAATGAAAATTAAAATAAAGTATTTTATCCCATTCTTTTTATTATTTAATTCAATTCATTCTCAAACAACATCACTAGATTCTTTATTCGCTCAATTTGATTCTTACAGATATAAAGAAGTTAAAACCACTTTAAAAAATATTAACGAAAATAATTTTCCTAGAGAAACTAGGAGTGATTCAATTAGATTATCATTATACAACTTAATCAATTCAAAATTTGATGATGATAACAATGTTAGTGAGGGAACATTTTCAGGTAGTATTGATTATTTAAATAAAATTGGACTTAAAGATTACCTTCCATATTTCTTAGTGAGCTATGCTTATAAATATGCTAAAAAAGATGATTTAATAGATAAAATAATAAACTATCTAGATTTAAGTATTTCTATTTCTAAAAATAATAAAAATAAAAGTCATTTCTTAAGTGTTTTTAATTTATATCAGGGTTACAAAGCAAGAGATATTATACGATTATTTAGTGACAAATCGTACAAAAGAGAAGATTTATATGAATCAATTAAAGTATTTGAGGCAAACAGTAATTTAATTTCTATTACTAATTTAAATTTATTTAAGGACTATTACAAAATTGCTTTTAATCGAACTATTAATTCAGAAATCAGATTTTATTCATTAAAAAAAGCTTTTGAATATTCTTTAAAACTCAATGACCTTCCTAAACTTTATAAATTAAGAGATCTCCTTTCCTCATTCAGAAGTTTAGATTCTGTAAATGAAGAAATTGATTATGTTAATGATAAATATTATCGTAAAATCTCAAATTTTAAACATTTATCTAAATTTGATTTTCTAGTAAATGAATGTTACATAGATAAATTTTCGAAAAAATCTGTGGTGGATTTTATTTTACATTGTAATAGCTTGATTAATAGTAATTGGTTGTTTTCTGAGTCACAAATTAGAGATGTGTACTTCATAACTCAGCAACAAATAATAAATTACTATAAATATTTATTAGAAAATGATAAACAGTCAAGTTTAGATGAATCTTTTTTTGAAAAGTTATTTAACTTCACCTATAGGTTTTCAAAGAAATATTACACTCTTTTACAACAAAAAACAAGTATTGAAAATATCATTAAGTTTTACGAGAGTAGTGACTTATATAGTAATTCTGATAAAGATTTAAAAGTATTAGATAAAGAATTAGGTGATGTATTGTATGAAATTTTAATTAGTAATGATAAAGAAAAAAATGAAGTTTTAAGTTCTAATGATTTAATAAAACTAATTAAAATTCGAGCAAGCTATAATTATCTAGGTCTAAATAAAAAAGAAATTGAGAACGATTTAAAACAAATTTTTAACCATTATAAAGATTTAGCAAGTTACGAATCTTTAATTTCTGCTCTTGACCTTTATTGGGATTTAGAGTTGTCATTGTTGGAAATGGTAAATGAAAACGTAGAAAATGAAATTGAAGACACAAGAAATTTTATTATTTCAAACATGAATGAAGAGGTAAGTTTATTAGATTTAGAATTTAGAATTAAACTGTCAAAATTCAATGAAATTACTTTTTATGATAGTATGTTAGATGATTATTTAAACAAAAGTGAAATTCAACTAGAAAATTACCAGTCCATTAAATTAAGTTTACTCTATAAAAAGTACGAATTAGATCGAAACAAAGAAAATGCTCAGAATTATTGTGATTATTTCATTAATAACATTAATAACCCGAAATTTAGAAGTAGAATTTATCTAGTTATGGGGATTTTCATTGACTATAATCTAAAAAAAGGTCTTGTAAAGCTTTCGAATTTAGTCCTTAATCAATATGATAATTATTTTAAAAACGAAACAGACAGTAAAAAATATCCCTTTCAAACAATGGCGGGTCTGTTCTTTAAGCATATAAGGAATAAGGAAAGAGCAATTAACTTTTTTCTTGAAGCAAGAGCAAATAATTATCACTGGAGATCTCGAAATTTTACATACAACGATTTAACGAGTGATGTAAATCTTATCTATCATTTATTTGATCTTTATATTTACAATGATTTAAAAAAATCAAGATATTATCTTGAGCAATACAAAGCAGGGTATGAGGATCTCGAAAGTGCTCTATTAGAGAGTTTAAATATAAGTCCTAAATTATTTGATAAGGATATGTTTTTACCAATTAAAAGGTTATGTCTTGACATGGAACGCAGACAGTTATTTCGTGAAAACAGACATGAAGAATCTGAAAAAATTATTGACAAAATGTTGGTTATGGAGATGGAAAACCGTTACTGGGGTGAGTTTGAATTGTTGAAACTAAAAATTTCAAGTCAAGTTTCGCAAAAAAAATATACTGATACCGAACTCTTATCTAAGCTTAAAGACATGTATAAAAAGTACAATAAACCTTTTGATGATTTTTATAATAAATGGGAAACAATTTTAAGTGGTGTTGTTACTAAAGAGTTTGTTAACAGTAGATTATCTGAGTTTAAAGAGGTTGTTCTTGATATTCAAATAATGAATGATCTTAGTTATGAAAGTCAAGTTAACTTTATGATTAAAGCAGCAAATGATTTATATTATTTAGAAAGAGATGTTTATGACAATATTTTCAATATTGAACAACTAAGAGAACTAGTAAACTATAAGTTTTTGTTAGATAATGTAGATGTATATAATACTAGAATTTTAAGTTTGAGCGATGAAAAAACTGATACATACTTTGAATTAATTAATAGTAGATTTACAGAGACTGATTATGAAACTTTAAATGCTATTAAAGCTCAGCTTGATGTGTTTCAACAGCAAATAAAAGTAAATTCTGGTAAAATTTCAAAATTTACTAATATAACAGATTTTCAGAAAAAACTTGACAGTAATCAAGCTTATGTTAGATTTTCATCTGTGGGACTTGATAAATATATAGCTTACATTGTTACTTATGATAATATAAGTTTAGTAAATTTGAAAAAATCAAATATTGATAAGCTAGTGAGTTATTATTCAAATCGAATAAAAAATAAACAAGAAGACTTTTATTCTTATGATATATTTTTTAAACCTATTATAAAGAGCATACCAAATGACATAGATGAAATATTCATCAAAAATTATGGTTTACTTAACAATATTAATTTTGAAGCTTTACAGAATCCATTGACGAAACGATATGTTTTTGAGGATTTTAAAATAAACTATGTAGAGAGGCCAGAGTCTGTTTTTAGTATGAATAACACTATTTCAATTAGCTCTGCATTCTTGTTTGGAAATCCTAATTTCACCTCTAATCAAAAGAAAACTAAAAATCTATCAAATATTAGATCAGGTTTGAATCCACTACCATTTACAGAAGTTGAAATAAATAAACTGAATAATATCTTAATCAAAAATGGGATCTCAACTGTTTCAACAAACTTGTATGAATCAACGGAACAATCGTTATACGAGAACTCGAAATCTGATATAATTCATCTTGCAACTCATGGATTTTATATTGATGGAAAATCAACAGACAGATTTAACTGGGGGTTACTTGCTTCAGGTTCAAAGGAGATTCTTCAGAATGATTTTAAAAAAACACGACGTTACGATGGAATTATTTTTGGTAGTGAGATTATTTTAAAAAACTTTACCAAAGTAAAATTAGTTGTTCTTAGTGCATGTGAAACTGGATATGGTACATCAACTTTTTTTGGAGGAGAAAATCTAGCTAATTCTTTTTTAAGGGCTGGAGCAAAAAATATCATATCAACACTTTGGCCAGTAGATGATGAGGTAACACAAATTTTTATGGTAGAATTCTATACTGACCTTTTAAAAACAAAAAACATTAATTTATCTCTTAGGAATGCTAAACTTAAAATTAAGGAATTCTATACTGACCCTTTATATTGGGCACCTTTTGTTTTAACACAAAATGATATTCAATGAAAAATATTTTAATAATATTACTTCTAATCTCAAATCTAGGTTATTCACAAAACTGTGAAAACAGAGTTCAAGAAATTTTCAATTCTTTAATTGAAGGAATTGGAAATAATAGTATTTACCCACCATCATTAAAGTTATCGGATAATGAAAGGTCAGTAGCTTCAATGGGTGATTTCATCATAACAGTTGAAAAAAAAGTAATAAATCTTTTTTGTGATGATGAAAATTTCGACGACAAGATGGCTTATATCTTAGGTCATGAACTTGCTCATCACTACTTGAGTCACTCTTGGATGGCTAATACAGGTCTCGGATATTCTGAAATTGGTAATTTTATTGAAGAAAATAGTCCAATGTATTCTAAGAAACAAAGGAAGCTTTCTGAGAGTCAGGCAGATCTTTATGCTGGATTTTACGGAATGATTTCGGGATATAATACACTATCATACGCTAAGGAGACATTGGAGTCTGTTTACAAAGCTTATAACTTACCTAATGAAATTCCGGGTTATCCAACATTTAATGAGAGGTTGGAAATAATAAACTCAAAAATTGATAATGCAACAAACCTTGCTTTATTATTTGAGCTAGGAAATGTTCTACTACTGGGAAAAGAATATGAGATTGCAAACTACTGCTATAAATTTATTTTAAAGCAATTCAACTCTAGAGAGCTTTATAATAATTTAGGCTTATCTTATTTGCTTTACGGAATATCAATTTCGGATGAACCAATAAGTAAAATGGTTTTTCCTATCAGTCTGGATCAAACTTCAAGAGTTGAGGTGAGAAGTACAAGATCTAGTAACTTTACGGATAGTCCTAAAGATATGATTGAGTTTGCTTTAAAGCAGTTTACAAGAGCTCAAAGTTTAGATTCAAAGTATAAACCAGCTAAGAAAAACCAAGTTATAGCTGAATTTTTACTAATTGATAATACTGATGCTAGAGATAATTTTATAGACCAAATTTCAAATTTGAGTAAAGAATTCATAGTTGATCTCGAAGTCATTAATATGATTATCAAAGAAAAATCAATAAAAAAAATAAAAAGAATTGCAAAGTCTGGAAGTAATATAAGCATTCTTAATACATCAGCACCTGAAACAAAAGTATTGATTAAAGAAAATATTCTTAAGGATTTTGGAATAGATCCATTTGATTTAATTATGAGTTCTGGGGAAAAGATTGGAGATTCAAAATTTAATTTATTTAAAGTTAACGACTTTAAAGTCTTTGAGTATAAGGGCACTTATATAGTCAAGTTCAAAGATTCAGCGCTTTCAGGTCATCAACTTAATGAGCAAAAAAGAAAAGGTCTTATAAGCACTAATAAAGGTTCGTATTTAGTTTATAAAAGTAATTAACTAAAAAATTAGTATTGCAATAAGTAAGACAAAAAAGCTATAGACTGAATATATTAGACTGTTCCACCTTGATTGAAAAAAAATAAAAAAATTATACTTACTATTTTGAAGTATCATGATAAGGATATTAAAGATAATCATGAGTATTATTAAGTTGCTTACAGCATCAGCTTTAGTAAAAACCTGTACTCCTTCTAAACTTGAATCTACAAAATAACGATTCCCAATTCCACCAAAAATAGCACCAACCCCTAATGTTATTTTTGATTCTAATTCCTTATACTTTGGAATGAGAAAAATCATACATGAAATAATGAAAGATAAAATTCCACCAAGAAATAGTTTCAAAAAGACCCATGACCCTTGTCTATCTAAACTTAAAATAATTTCAAGTGTCTCAGTAACTAAACCTCTTGTGTTTCCTGGTGATATCATAATTAAATCACTCTCATCAGTATTGTAAGAATAGTTATAATCTATTGATTTTATATTAAAACCTTCTCTAAGGTTTTCCATAGACTTATTAAATGTACTTTGAAATCTATTACTAGGTTTTAGTTTGATAATTGATGTATCTACTTTCGTTGTAAACTTGAATTTTAGTCTTTGGGTATCAAATGGAAACTTAGTTAAATTCCAGTTATGATCAAATGGGGCCTCAACAAGTGAGACACTTTTTAAATTAAAATCATCATAAAACAGATATTTGTAATCTTTTTTTTCATAGTAATTTGGTTCAATAACTATTTTGGTAGTTAGGTTGTTCTCTTTAGTGTAAAGATCAAAAAACTCTGATGGAGCTAAATTAATTGTATCTCCTTTAGACGAAATAAATTCCTTAGAATATTTAGAAAAAGAACTAACAACTAGCTTGCTGAAAAATTCATCTTTATTTTCAATTAGACCTTTTATGTCTTTAATGTCAATTGAAATATCAAAAATAATAGGCCATTTTAGACTATCTTTTTTACTTAAAAATTGTTCTGGATAATATGGTTCACCTAAATATTTAAAGTCATTTTTTTGTGAATAAACTATAGAAGTAAAAAGGAAAAAAAATAAAATCCGGATCATTTTTTTTGCTTTATAATACTTGGTCTACTCGAGTTTGATTTACGTATAGATAAATTATCTCCAAGTTTTTGAAAGTATCTTTTTGCTTCGAGTTGAGTTTTCATTAATTCATTATCTTGACTTGCAAATCCAAGCTTCTCAAAATCTTGAAGTTTACCGTCAACAGCACTGGCAGAAAAAACTCCATCTTTATCAACTACTAAAAAAAAGCCAGTCATATCTCCATCTTCAAAATTCCCAACATAGTGAGTATCATATTCTTTGTCAGTAAAAATACCATAACCGTTAACACCATTGCCTAGATATTGCCCTTCGTAAGAATTGTAGGAATTTGAGTTGTTTTTGTAATAAAATCTTTTATAGTTATTTGTAACAATTTCAGTAGGTGGTAGTCTCTTAATATTTTTATTTAGATCAAGTATAAAAGCTAATTCAACAAATTCAGTGAAATCTTCGTACTTGACCCATAAATACCCATTGTCACCGTAGTTAGTACCCCAGCTATTTACTATTCTAAAAGCACCACCAAATTTATAATCACTGTAACCAACAACACAAAGAGCATGGCCACCTTCTTTGCTTTCATAAGTTTTTGGGTCCCAAAGGCCATTACTTTTAACACCTAATACATTTTCAGAATTATATGAATACATAGATTTTACAAATTTAAATCCAGTAATAACTGGAATGTCATTATATAAAGATTTTTTAACAATTTCTATTAATCCATTATCTGAAACATTATTTTTATCTATATAGTACCAATTTTCTATACTATATGGAGTAGTATAACCTAGAGTGTTTTTTAATTTTGTTGTTGTCCAATTCGTCTCACAATTAGTAAAGGGTGGGTAAAATAATTTTTTTGCACCAATTTTCCCAAGATTATTAAATGCTGTCTCGAATGGCAGACCACCTTCACAATCATTTTGATCGTTAAAGTGAATTGAATATAAGAAGTAGGGATCAAATGAATGTGCGTATTTTTCATTAGGATCTGTAATATCAAAACTTATGTTATACATTGTAGATAGAGCATAATAAAAAGAAGCAAAACCTACACATGTTCCACCTTTTTGTTTTCGAACAGGAGGAACATATTTTTCAAGGCTATATGAAGAAGGTAAAACTTCTACAAACCCTAATTTATCAGATGGTAATTTTGGGAATGATGCCTTTTCTTCAGGACTAGATAAGATTAAACCTTGGCTAAATACTTGGGTTGAGACTAACAGAAATAATAATATTATTTTTTTCATTTTTTTAGTTTTAATCACAATTATTACTAATTGTGGTTTTAATTTTATTTTTAATTTTAACTATTTTAGTGTAATTTAACGCATCTTTATAATAATTGCATTTTAACTCTTCGTCTTTATCTTTATAAAAATCTCCCATCATCATAAAAACTTTAGATAAGTCAATCTTATTATCATTAACATCAGATATATAGTAACCTTCACTAGAGAATTTTTTAATTTTTTCTAAACAACTACTAAGATACATTATTGCTTGAAAAGGTTTGTTTAAATCAAAATATATTGAGGCAGCAACAAAATCTCCTTGGGGATCTTTGAGGTCAATTCCTTTGTTTTCTTTAATAAGTTTAAGTGCTTCTGCATATTTTTCTTCTTTATATAGAAAGTTAAGATATTTTAAAATTATGTTATTTTCATCTGGTGAAAGAGATATAGCTTTTTTAAAATCACTTTCAGCTTTACTTATATCTTTGAGATAAGAGTAAAAAAGAATTGCACGATCCGAGTAAGCTTTTGCATCTTCGTTTAGTGCTATTTCTTTATTGTAGTAGAATAAAGCCTTATCATAATACCCCATTTCTCTATAGCTTTTAGCTATATCTGAATATATGTAATATTCAAAGACAATATCTTTATCTAACTCTTTAGCTTTTTGGTAATCTGAAATAGAATTGTTGTACTTTTTGTTTCTATAATATACTTCCCCCCTCATATAATAATAGTAAGAATCCTTTGAATCTAGCTCAATGGCTTTTGTATAATCAATGATTGCTTTATCATAATCTTCTAAATAATCACCATAAAATTGACCTCTATAATAATAATTCCACGCATTTTCTGGTTCTAAATCAATAGCTTTAGTGAAGTCATCTTCAGCCTTTTTATAGTCTTTTATTTTTTCTGCATACAAATCTCCCCGGTTTCTAT
>Ga0209653_1003520_pt1 | contig 10643 bp, 11 predicted proteins | sample SaaInl6LU_22_DNA_FD_184644 | JGI IMG/M metagenome (GOLD analysis project Ga0209653, IMG submission 184644) | Marine microbial communities from expanding oxygen minimum zones in the Saanich Inlet - ESP_116LU_22_DNA (SPAdes) (version 2) | ecosystem: Environmental > Aquatic > Marine > Intertidal... | reverse complement strand
GAACATAAAACCCATTAAGAAGACCAGCTGTAGTAAATCTCCAATGAGCGCAGCGATACCTTCTGAGAAGACGTTGGATAGTATTTCTATATCTGAAACATTCCTAGTGACTAATCTACCAATAGGCGTCTTATCGAAGAATTTTAACTTCAACCTAACCAGATGATTATAAAGTTTTACGCGAATATCTTTAATGATAGTTTGCCCTACCCAACCGGATAAATAAGTATGAGAATACTGCACTACTGCCAATAAGATCAGGTGGCCGATCAATAAAGTGATCATAAAGACCAAGCCATCATAATCGCCTGCAGGTACGTAATTATCTATGGCTTTTTGAACAAGATAAGGCCTGATGGGGGTCAATACTGCCAAAAATATGGTCAAAAACACAAGTAGATAGAACTGCTTCATAAATGGCTTTGCATACTGAAACAATCGCTTCAATACTTTGAAGTCGACTAAATTTCCACTCTTAACTTTTGCTTTTTCCTTTTCCAAAATTTATAAATAGATGTCTTCTGGGTAATCTACCGAAGTAAGAAACAAACCATGTGCAGGTACAGCTGCCCCAGCTCTTGTTCTATCTCTTATAGCAATGATACTAACAAAATCTTCCACACTAAGTTTCCCTCTTCCCACTTCAATCAGAGTTCCAACCAAAGCCCTTACCATTCCTCTTAAAAAACGATTGGCTTCTACATGAAAGATCAATTGATCTCCCATAGTTTCCCAGCTTGCTTTATGCAACGTGCAACGAAAGTGGTTAACCTCTGTTTTCACTTTACTAAACGATTCAAAATCCTGCTCACCCAAAAGTGTCTTCGCTGCTTCATTCATTAAATCAACATCTAAAGCAGGAGCATAAAAGTAACTCAGTCCTTCTCTAAAAGGAGTCTTTTTTTGATGAATGTAATAGTGATACCCTCTTCTCTCTGCACTAAATCGAGCATGAGCCTTTTCCTTTACTTTTCGACAGGAATTAACCCCAATATCAGGAGGAAGGATCCCATTCAACTTATGTAGAAGATCGGACTTCATCTCCTTTTCTAGATCGAAATGTAGTACCTGCTTTTTGGCGTGCACACCTGTATCAGTTCTTCCGCTACCTAGGATGCTCGTTTGCTGTCTTAGAATGGTCGAAAGGCCCTTTTCAATTTCTTCTTGAACAGAATTAGCATTCTCCTGCCTTTGCCAACCATGGTAAGCTCTACCATTGTAAGAAACCTCTAGAAAATAGCGCACTGGTAAAATGATTGAATCGTTTTGCGAATTAACTGATTTTAATCCATGCTGGAAAATAGCTTCTGTTTAAATCGTCAATCAATTCTCGACTATGGCCAAACGGTTTCTTATATTTGCCCAAATTTTAAAGAGATGATCCAGAGAATTCAATCACTTTTTCTTTTAGGAATTGCCGTTTTAATGGGTATGACCAATGCCTATTATTTGTGGGGAGAGCAAAGTCAAGATCAAGAAACAGTGGCTACACTTACAACAATGAGAATGCAAGTGGTGGAAACTGCAGGTACATTGACAGATACTTCTGATGATACTATTCTAAGAGAAGATGGAACTTGGTACATTGGTGTAATATCAATTTTGGCATCCTTAGTAGCCATATATTCTGTTCTTCAGTATAAAAATCGACTAACCCAGATGAAACTAGGTGCTGTCAATGCATTACTAATGGCTGCTACATTAGGATTGACCTATTACAAAATCTTTCAATATGAAGGATTGATCGAAGGTCAAGGACAAATTTCTTTAGGGTTCTACCTTCCTGCTGGAGCTATGTTACTCAACATTATCGCCAACCGATTTATACGTAAGGATGAGAAGTTGGTGAAAAGTGTTGATAGAATTAGGTAGACCATTTCAGTTCTGGACCTTTTCATTCATGCCAATAAAAACTTATTCTTATTGTATTGGCTTTGAATAAAAGAGCTCTATTCAGGATTGATCTCCAGAAGTTCTATCTTAAAGATCAAACTTTGGTTCGGTGCCACATTTCCTGATCCAATATTTTGGTAAGCCCAAACAGAAGGAATATAGAAATCGCCTTTACCACCTACGTCTAGTAGGACTGTGGCATACTGAAAACCCGAGATCACACTATTCGTACCTATTTGGAATTGTAGGGGCTCATAAACTCTTTCAGAATTGAAAATTCCACCATCCTCTGCCACATCTTCTTTGCTCGTATCTAGTAAGTCGCCTTCAAAACTATAGACTTCATACTCCACCGACACAACATCGGCAGCAGCTGGATTAACGCCATCACCTTCCTCAGTGATCACATAACGAATTTGGGTGTCCTCATCTATTTCAGCCGTGATATTATTCTGAGATAAATAACTGTCAATTTGTGCTAGGTCGATTTCTAATTGCTCTAAAGGATTATAGTCTAAAACATCATCGTTTTCTCCTAAACAACCCCAAGCACTAAAAGTCAACAATAAGACTACCCACTTCTTCATATCCTATTTATCAATGTAAAACTAAAAATACGACACTCTTTCAATAATGACACCCAGAATGCCAAAAGAGTTGCAGAATGTAGAACAACACTGAACATATTCCACCCTAAACTGTCAGGCTGTCATTCTTTTCTCATTGGTATGGCATTTGATTTTCAGTGTTCTTGTAAAAAAACTGACAAAACGTTATGCAAGAGAAAGGTACGATCTCGATACATACCGAGAACATATTCCCGATCATTAAGAAGTTTCTCTATTCAGATCATGAGATCTTTTTAAGAGAATTAGTTTCAAACGGTGTAGATGCTACTCAAAAGATCAAAAGACTAGCATCGCTAGGAGAATACACTGGCAACTTGGGTGAAACCAGAGTTGAAGTTTCAGTGAACAAAAAGAAGAAGACGCTTACCGTTAGTGATAACGGTATAGGTATGACAGCCGAGGAGATCAAGAAATACATCAACCAGATCGCTTTTTCAGGAGCTACTGAGTTTGTAGAAAAGTTCAAAGATGCTGGCGATGCTAAAGAAATCATCGGAAAGTTTGGTCTTGGATTCTACTCTGCCTTTATGGTGGCTGGAAAAGTTGAGATAGACACTTTGAGCTATCAAGAAGGCGCTGAGCCTGCCAAATGGCTCTGTGATGGTTCTACGGAATTCGAGATCAAAGCTGGAAAACGCAAAAAGAGAGGTACTACTATCACCCTTCACATCAACGAAGATTCAGAAGAATTTTTAGAAGAAGCTAGGGTTCAAGGAATCCTTGATAAGTATGCGAAATTCTTACCTATTGAAGTGAAATTCGGTACGAAAGAAGAACAAGTTGAAGATGGTAAAGACAAAGACGATAAGCCGAGATACAAAACTGTCAAAAAAGATAACATCATCAACAATACAGATCCTATTTGGACGAAAAGCCCTTCAGATCTAAAAGATGAAGACTATTTGAGTTTTTACAAAGAGCTTTATCCATTTGCTGAAGATCCTTTGTTCTGGATTCACCTTAATGTAGATTTCCCATTTGAGCTAACAGGAATCCTTTACTTCCCCAAGCTTAAGAATGATTTTGAAGTACAAAAAAATAAGATCCAACTATACTCTCGTCAGGTATTTATTACTGATGAAGTAAAAGATGTGGTTCCTGAATTCTTGATGCTCTTGCATGGTGTGATCGACTCACCAGACATTCCATTGAACGTTTCCCGTTCCTACTTGCAGTCTGATGGAAATGTGAAGAAGATCAACACTTACATCACTAAAAAAGTAGCAGATAAGCTGGGTGAGCTCTTCAAAAAAGAGCGTGAGTCTTACGAATCCAAATGGGATGACATAGGCCTATTCGTGAAGTATGGAATGATCTCTGAAGAGAAATTCTACGACAAGGCCGTAGACTATGCATTAGTGAAAAACACTGATGGTAAATGCTTTACTCTCAAAGAATATGAAGCTCAGATAGAAGCTAACCAAACTGACAAGGATGGTAATAAGATTTGGCTTTACTCTAATCTTCCTGCTCAACAAGATGCGTTCATTACAGCCGCCCAAGATAAAGGCTATGATGTTTTGACATTTGATACACCGATCGATTCTCACTTCATCAATCACATGGAGATGAAACTGGAAAAGACACAGATCAAACGTGTAGATGCTGACAACTTGAACAAATTGATCGATAAGGACGAAAAGAAAGAGCTTGTTCTCAGCGATGACCAAAAAGAAAGTTTAAAAACGATCTTTGGTAAGGCTGTGCCTAGCGAGAGCTACAAAGTTGAAATTGAAGCATTGGCCCCAAACGATGCACCAGTAACCATCACTATGCCTGAATTCATGAGAAGAATGAAGGAAATGCAAGCAACTGGTGGCGGTGGCGAATTCAACATGTTCGGCTCTATGCCAGATAGCTACGATGTAACTGTTAATGGTAACCACCCTTTAGCTGACAAGATCTTAAAAGCTGAAGCGGACGATGCTAAAGAAGGGATCGCAAAACAAGCCATAGACTTGGCGATGTTATCACAAGGTTTGTTGGAAGGAAAATCACTGACAGATTTCATCAAACGTAGTACAGAGATCTTGAGTAAGTAATACTCGACTAAAACAGATATATTAATGCCATGCCAAAAGGTATGGCATTTTTTTTATTTAGTTACTTAAGTATTAAAAAGTGACACAGCTCTGTTTTACCGACTGCTTTTATTCGACTTTATCTTAGTCGTTTTCAAAGTCGGATCTTGCTCCTTAGTATACTTCCACCTTTTATGTGACCATAGATAGTTAGATGGAGCTTTTCGAATATTTTCCTCGAGGCACTCTGCATATTTCTCAACAATACCCTTATGACCTTTCTCATAAGGAGGAGCAGCAATCTCTTTAAAACTGTATCTATAATTACCACGACCTGTGCGTACTATGTCTAGGAAGAATACGGGGCTTTGAGTTGCAATTGCAATTTTTTCTATACCTGTATAGAATGCGGTATCTATTCCGAAAAATTCAAGCCACCGTTTTTCTGTTCCAATTGATGGTAACTGGTCTGCTACCATTCCAATTATCTTGGGTTTATCTTTATGTTTGAGAATGTGTCTTATAGCGCTGTCTTTGGCCAATCCTTTTGCACCATGTTTCTGTCTAAACTCAAGTAAGGTCTTGTCTACTGCATCTTTCTCCATTGGTTTATAAAGAAATTCTGTTTCTAGTTTTAACAAACTACTTAATGAAACAAGTGGCCATTCCCAATTAGACATGTGGCCATAGGTCAATAATACAGTTCTATTATTTTTTAAGTATTCTTTGAGTTTATCGCTGTCCTCAATAATAATCCTCTCTTTCCAATCCTCAAGCTTGAATTTATAAGCAAAAATAGCTTCGCCTAGAACATGGAAGAACTGTCGGCCAAATTCACTCCAAACCCTTTTAATTTCCTTTTCCGATAACTCAGGAAAACAAGATCTAATATTTCTAAAAATGACCTTTCGTCTGTACCCAAATACCTTAAATACCCAAAACCAAATAATGTCGGCAATAATGTAAACGAGCCATCGAGGAAGTGAAGCAATGATTCTGAAAATCATAAGAGGATAATTCTCGGGCAAATATAAGTTTTAACAATAATCTTTACAGACAGAAACTGAAACTACTTGAAAAGCCACAAAACGATTTCTCGAAACTCACTATTCCAGAATCTTTCATTGTGCTCTCCTGCTGGGTTTATTTTTGATTTCATTTGCTCATCCCCGTAACCAGAAGCTTCGAACAGATTAAGCATAAGTTTATATGAATTAATCATACTCTGACCTTCTTTACCTCCCATGAACATAAACAGTTTTGCATCCGAAGGAAGCTTTGTAGTCTGAGCCTGAAGAAAAGCCCCCTCTCCCCACCAATAGCTCGGTGATAAAATACCTGCTTTGCTGAAAGTGTCAGGATATTGAAAAATGGCATAATGAGAAATAAGCCCACCCAAAGAGCTCCCCATAATAGCTGTATTTCTTCTATCCGTTAAGGTCCTGTAGTTTGAATCTATATAGGGCTTTATTGTATTCACTATGAATTCCATGTATTCCTTACCCTCTTCCTTACCATACTTTTCGTGATCCCAGGCCGTTAATTCATGAATTCTATCTGCCTGGCCATTATCTACTCCAACGACTATCAACTCAAATCCATCATCATAATACATTTGATCAAGAATCTCGTCTACTCCCCATTCACCAACATAGGAAGTCGCATCATCAAATAAGTTCTGGCCATCGTGCATGTAGAGCACAGGGTAGTTCTTACTCGTCTCGTTATAGTTGGGAGGAAGATAAATTCGGATTTGTCGTTCCCTGTTCAATCCTGAAATCCTAAAAGGCTTTTCAATGACCTGAACATTTGGAGATGCAGTTGATGCCTTTTCTTGAGCTGATAAATTTAGACCAGCAACAGTTAGAATAACAATTAAGATTAGAATCTTTCCCATCGCTGTGCTTCCTGCTTTTTTTTCATCTCACCAGAATCTATTGCTTCCTGAAGCCTTTCATTGCGCTCAGTTACTTTCGAAGTCAAATGCCAATATCCACAAATGTCACATTCATAGACATTTTGTGGCCCTTCATGTGGTTTGAAGCCTTTATAAATATGTTGATCGATCAAGGCCGTTTCAGCCAGATCTTGAGACATGTATTGATATTTCCCTGTTGAACACTTCATTTGCTACGCCATTATAAGAGTGATGATCATACTAATAAAAACAATAACAATAAACGTTAAGCATCCCACCCAAAACTGATTTTTTGGCTTTGGACCAAAAGTTTCATTCGACCGCGGAACATAGTTGGGGTTAGATTCTTTGAATTGAGCCACACTTTCAAAATGCCGTTCAAGACTATCTTCTTGAAATGGATCATACAATACGATATCATCACTTTTTTTTCCATTCCTCCACCACCTTCCTATTATCACTTACATAATCGAATTTTCTCTTGAAAAACGTCAAAGGCAAATATTTATAACCAATTCGGTTTTTCATGCTCTTACCCTGCTTTACATAGATCCATTTTGCACCCTGAGCAGTATACCAAACTAGAGAGAGGTCATCATCAAATTGTATTTCGCCATACCTCCCCCACTTACCAGGTGTTTCGACAGTGTTTTTCTCCACAATCTTCAAGTTCTTCACTTTCAACAAATCCCTGATAAGATCATCTTCTTTTATCCTGAGGGCAGTAAAAAAATAGCCAGGTTTGTATTGACCTATAAGACAATAAGTATGTTTATTGTCTTTGCTCATTTTTATGACTAACAAATGCTCGAAGTAAATGGGTTTGTCTTTGTCAAAGACTAAAAACTCATCGGTGAGTAAGATCCTGTTTTCTTCTGATTTGTAGATTGTAGCATCCATGAATTATAAGTTGAAGAATAGATCATAGCAGCAATAAAGAATATGGCCAATACAATGATTGCAACAACCCAATTCGGTGTTGGTTTTTCAATGGTAACCTTTTTCATATCTGCTTTTGAAGGAAGTTCGTCTACTTCATACATCTTTGTGGCCTTTATTGATTCTGTGAGGGGAAAGCCACCATATACATTGTGTTTTACCCTATTGGAGCCAAATATCCAATTGTAGTAATAAACATTTTGGGACTATCTGGGTAAAAGACTCAATACCTCCCCATTGTCAAATTTCCAATTCAGGTAAGTTCCATCCATGAATACTTTTTCTTTCTCTGGATTGTCAGTTGTCCTTTCACATTCGATCTTTTCAAAATGTGCGCCTCTTGCCTTTAAAATCTCGCCTAATTCTTCTCCTTCCTGAAATACTTTAAGAAATTTTTCGCCAATTTCAACCGAAAGAACCAATCTATCCGGAAAAACCAATTGCCTTACTTGTACTTTATGATAAGTAAAACGTTTCTTTTCCCCTTGAATCCTGATCTTTCCTGGTCCAATATTCAGGTCATTGAAGATGTAGTAGGCTTTCATTCATTTTAATTTGACTTTTTAAACTAGCAATTCTTATTTGGCTTTGGAATTAATTCACAAAACAATATCTACACACATGAAATACGAATTTAGTGAACAGGCCAAGATCACGGCTGAATTCATCAATACCACTGACAGAAATGTATTCTTAACCGGTAAAGCTGGAACAGGTAAGACCACATTTTTAAAATACATTATCGAGAATACCCATAAGAAAACGATAGTAGCTGCTCCAACAGGCATAGCTGCTATAAATGCTGGAGGAGTAACACTCCATTCTCTACTCCAATTACCCTTTGGTGCATTTATACCTCAGAGAATCACTCCTCCACAAGTTAATGGGCAATTCACCACCCTATTCAATCTCTTCTCAAATCTCAGGTTCAATAAGTCGAAAAGACAGCTTATTCAGGAAATGGAATTACTGATCATAGATGAGGTCAGTATGCTTAGGGCAGATCTTCTTGACTGCATAGATCATATGCTTAGGTATCTGCGGAAGAAGAAAGACCAACCGTTTGGAGGAGCCCAATTGCTTTTCATAGGCGACCTTTTACAACTCCCTCCTGTAGTTAAAGAAGATGAATGGAACATCCTTAAGGAATACTATCAGTCGTCCTACTTTTTTGAAGCTCAAGCTCTGACCAGCCAATCTCTGATTCACATAGAATTAGAAAAGATCTACAGGCAAAGCGATGATCAATTCATATCTATTCTTAATCGCTTTCGGGAAAACCAACAAACAGAAGAGGACATTAACTTCCTCAACAATTACTATCGAAACGAGATAGATACTCAGGAGCTTGAAGGCTATATTCATCTTACTACTCACAATAGAAAGGCAGACAAGATCAATAGTGAAAGGCTACAAGACTTAACCAATAAGTCTTTTTCCTTTAATGCAGAAATCACGGGTGACTTTCCAGAAAATGCTTACCCAATTCCTGAAAAATTAGCGCTTAAAAAAGGGGCGCAGGTCATGTTCATTAAGAATGACCCTACGGGTGAAGGTCAATTCTTTAATGGAAAGATCGGCAAAGTCTCTGACCTATCTAATGATGGAATAAAGGTTCAGTTTGAAAGTGGTGAGGAAGTCAATGTGCCGCTTTACACATGGGAAAACAAACGCTTCACTTTGAATAAAAACACTCAAGAAATCGATGAAAGGATATTGGGGAGTTTTGTTCACTATCCGTTAAAAATGGCCTGGTCAGTTACCGTTCACAAGAGCCAAGGCCTTACTTTTGAAAAGGCAATCTTAGATCTGTCTGGTGCTTTTACTCAAGGACAAGTTTATGTAGCTCTTTCGAGGCTGACTTCACTTAAAGGTCTTGTTTTATCTTCCAAGATTCCACTAGACAGTTTTGGGATTTCTAGCTCTATGCAAGAATTTTCGGCAAATAAGCCTTCGCTGGAAGAGCTGTCTGGTAGATTATCACAAGACAGAAAAAACTATTTATTTCAGTTAATCAGTCAACACTTCAACTTTGATGAGCTTTCAAGACAGGTTCGATCTCATTTATTGAGTTTCGACAAACAAGAGAACAGATCATTAAAACAGCAGTTTCAAGGGTGGACAAAATCTCTTTCAGAAACCATTGAACCCTTGGTTAAGATTGGTAAGGGGTTCCAAAGCCAGAGTTATAAAATCATACATGAAGAAAATGACCTTAAGCTTCTTTCCGAAAGAATAAAAAAAGCTAAGGACTACTTCTCCCCAGTCTTAAAAAAGACTCATGAAGGTATTAGCGATCATGATAAAAACTTAAAGGAAAAGGCAAGACTAAAGACCTACAGAAAAGAACTGAAGGATCTTAAGGAAAGCATCTTCAGCAAACACATGAATTTGATTCGAGCGTCACTATTTATACAATTCATGGCAGATGGAAAGACAGTGTCCAAAAGTGACATGGAAGATGTTTTAAAAGAAATGATAATTCCTAAAACCAAGGGTGTCAAAGACAAGACTCCAACTCATGAGATAAGCTATGCACTATATAAGGAAGGGAGAAATGTAGAAGAAATAGCACAGGAAAGAGGCTTGGTAACATCAACGATAGAAGGTCATTTATGTAATTACATTGAAACTGGAGAGGTTAAAGCAACAGACCTAGCTGAGGAACAAAAGCTAAAAAACATTCTTACTCTGATTACTCCAGACACCACAGGCTTAAATGAGATCAAAAGCCAACTAGGTAATGATTACACATATGGTGAAATCAAAATTGCTCTGGCAGAATGGAAAAGAGTGAATTCAAACGTTTAGACTAGAGTCTAGTTTATAATGTACATAGGCTTAGCTAGGAACAAAAAAGGCTTTACCTTTGTAATCCTTTTGCAAACGGCAAATTGAAATTTATGGGGCCGACTGGAATTGACAGTAGGTGTAATGCGAGTGTAAGCATGCAGGGAGTTGTTAGTATTTCCCTTAAATAAAACTTTCATCTTTATAATTGGCGAAAGACAATACGCCCTTGCTGCCTAATTAGTATTAGTTAGCAATGTGTCTCTCTCACCCTCTGTTCTGCCGGGTGGGAAATCGAGGCATCACATGCAGAACTAGCGTAAATGGTTGTCGTGACATTTGCGTAAAACTAATTGCGAATAAGGTTTGGTTTAGGGTGGCTGCTGTCCTTAACAAGCTCGAAAATTAATCAGCAAATAAGCATGTAGAAGGCACTTAGTGTTCCTTATCTGG
>Ga0209653_1003519_pt1 | contig 10645 bp, 10 predicted proteins | sample SaaInl6LU_22_DNA_FD_184644 | JGI IMG/M metagenome (GOLD analysis project Ga0209653, IMG submission 184644) | Marine microbial communities from expanding oxygen minimum zones in the Saanich Inlet - ESP_116LU_22_DNA (SPAdes) (version 2) | ecosystem: Environmental > Aquatic > Marine > Intertidal... | reverse complement strand
AGCAAAATTTTTGTCATGAAAAACTTTTATAAACTAATAATCGGCATCAGTCGAGATTGCATAGTTAGTTCCAACTTCCCAGTCAATACCTCGGTTAGTTGAACCGCACAGAGCTTCACCTGCGCCAGGCTGCATAAATGGACCGTTTTCAAACCCTGCTGTATTATCATTATTCCAAATTTGTGATGAAGTATAACCTGCTCTCGTTAAATTAGTTAAACCTCTGTTATATGATATTCCAATAATTGATTGGTCAGCATTAGACCTTGCAATAAATTCTGATGCGTCACCACTTTCAGTATAACCTTCTGCACTATATGTGGTGCCATCTCGGTAATGAGCGTAAACCTGAAAATTAGAGCTTTCAACTGGGCAATTCCATCCTTTTCTAAAACCATTCCCACTTGGTGTGGACCTATTACACATTATTTGCACCATCCCTTTTTTATGTTCTCCTCTGTATTCAGAGTCTACTGTAATCATTTTTTTATTTGGAAACCACGGATTAGTCATATCTTTAAAATGTTCTTTTACTGAAAATACAAAATGTGCACACGTAGAATTGGAAGATATCTTATCTCCTGTGGCGGTTCCGTCAGGTGCAATTTCATTCATAGCTGAGGACAATTCATTTGAGACAACGGTATATTCAAAATCAACCGCTTTTAAGATTGTTTGAATATTTTGCTCAAACACTTTCATTTTTGCATTTTCAACATACCTGTCGTACCCAACAACCCCAACACCAGCTAAGACACCAATGATGGCTACAACAACGAGCAACTCTACGAGTGAGAAACCTTTTTCAAACTTATTCATCAAATGCATTATATTATATTATAGTCTTAACTTCCAGGAGTGTATGCGGCATCAGCATCAATATTATCGGTCCCAGTGTTCCAATCACCATGTATTGCTTGTACCCATCCACACTCAGCTTTTGCAGTATCAACGTCATAAGTATACTTTCCACCTACGCCTTTATGTGACCATTGTGGTGTAATACCGGATACATTTTTTGGGTCGTAATAAACAATTACTCTAAATCTAGCTTCTAACATGGGACACCCTCCTCCTGAGCCGTAACCACCTGAAGCTCTATAACAAAAAAAAGATATCATACCTGGTTGGTGAGTATCCCAACCACGGTTATCAACAGTGATACTCGTTTTATCTGGTCGGTATGGATTTCTAAAAGCTGTATTATCTTTTAGTAAATGTTTTTTCATTGATACCAAAAATTCAATACAAGTCGTATCACCCGAAATTTTATTTCCTGTAGCATCTCCCATTTCATCGTATTCATCAACAGCACTTCCAAGACCATTTTTAACAATAATATCTTCCGTTTCCATCATTCTTAAAATTTTTTCATAGTTTTGATCTAAAACTTTTCGTTTAGTATTTTCAACATACCTATCATATCCAACAACCCCAACAGCAGCTAAAACACCAATAATGGCTACAACTACTAATAATTCGACAAGTGAAAATCCTTTTTGAGGCATGTTTTTTCGTAACATAATTCTATAATTTTTTAAATGTTTAAGAATAGATTAACTCCATGCCTAATTATGAGCATTTTATTCTTATCAAATATATAATTTAAAAATAATTTAATAATTAACGTCAGATTCTATTTCAATACCTGAGGATCTAATAAAAGAGCCTTCTGGACAATATTCTGATTGAGCAACAGACTGAGTTACATAAGGTAGGTGATTTACATTTCGATGCGCCGCAGGTGGTTTGGTTAACCCTCTATAATACCATCTTGAATTAACAACTCCTCCTGAAGTTGCGCTACCACCTTCGAAAGTATCCGAATGAGTTGATCCTACTACATAATCCTCATTCATTGCTAAAATGTAAAAAAGTGATTGTTCAACTTTACAATTCCAACCAGATAATAAATTACCCGCTCTATTACAAATAACCTGGACCATGCCTTTTTTTTGACTTGCGTGATTTTTAGAATTAATTGTAACCATTCTTTTAGTTGGGAACCAGGGGTTTTTAAAATCTGCAAAGTGTTCTTTTGTAGCTCGTACAAATTCTTCACAGGTAGAATCTGAGCTGATTTTATTACCTGTTTTGTTTCCGTTACTATCAACTTCGTTTAATGCTGAAGAAAGTGAATTTGAAATAACAGTGTACTCAAAGTCAATTGCTCTTATTATCGTTTGAACATTTTGTTCAAAAACTTTTTGTTTAGCGTTTTCAACATACCTGTCATATCCAACAATCCCAACACCAGCTAAAACACCAATAATGGCTACCACCACTAGCAATTCGACAAGCGAGAATCCTTTTTGAGACATGTTTTTTGGTAACATAACTTACCTAATTCTCCATGAAATTGGGGTTAAAATAACTTTTTCCCTAGCTTGTAAATTTTTAGTAAATCCGTGAGTTTCATTGAGCGCGGGATTGGTATAATTAAGGTCTACCTTTATTCTTCTTATACCGGGAGTATATGTTTCTGGATTTGAAGAGCAATCATGTTCCTTTCCACAACTTTTATAAAATACATTTGTTAGTCCATCTTTAAACTGATCCATTGTGATACCAGCTTGAGGTGTGATCCTTAAAGGTGTAGTATTTCCATCAAAAGATTGATTAACCGTCCAGCCTGATGGAATATTGGTAATATCAATACTATCTTCATCATCCATGTAAATTGAATTTGATGACCCATTATTATAAAAACTAAATTCAACAGTGCCAGGTACTACGGTTGAAGAGAAATTGTAATCAGTAACAGTGGTTCCAACCTGTCCTTCTGTACCAATATCTCCTTTTACCACAGGGGCAGAAACAATTGACTCTAAGGGAATAAGTTGTCCTTCCGGTCCTTTTCCGCATGATAATATTCTGTAATACGCAACGTCTTCACCAGGTGGAACATTTATAGATGGAGCGGTATCGTGGTCGGTCACTAAAGGATATTTAGCAAATGTTGTTTGCCATTTTGTTTGATTGTCTCCCGTTAAACTTAATCCCATCACAGTTAAATGATTCTTATCAGCATCAGCTTTTGTAGCATTATCATTTACAGTGCTTCCGCTGCCTTCATTAAATTTATAATAACTTATTAAATTAGGTTCAGAACCAGTAAGACGCGTTCTGTAATTATTAGCAATATTTGATTGTGTCCTAGAGTTGCTCCAAATTCTAACTTCGGTAATATTCCCAAGCCAAGGAACGCCTTGAAATTCTACTCCATTATTTTTTGCTGTAGTTACAGTGTCTCCCGTCGTTCCTTCATCAAAACCATTAAGTCCATTTCCAATAACAAGAGGCAAATAATCCACACTCGTATCTCCATCAGTGTTTTGATTGGGGAGCAAATTGGCCCCCGTTGCGGATGTCCCAAACGTTGTATCATTATTGGTAAAACTCGCATTCCAAGTACCGGTGAGCATTCCATTTTGATAAATACGAGTATTTCCTGTTGCAGATCCTCCATCCCAAACCCAAGCAAGATGTGTCCACTGTTTTCTTACGACATTTAAATTATTTGCAGGATCTGTTGATGTTAGTTCGTATGCACCAATTCTAGGAGAGTATTTATGATCATAAGAATTGTTATTAATAACCTTTAAAACAACATCCCAATATCTTCCATACTCCCAGGCATGCATATTATAATTCACATCATCCTTGTCATTATAAACCCACATTTCAACAGTGAATTGATCTTCCGGAAAATCTTTGAACTTTCTGACATATGCTCCTGATCGAGATTCTCCTAAACCATCTGATGCTCCGCCTGGACCAAATCCTCCAAAATATAACGACCGAATATTATCAGCATATCGTTGAATAAAGACTTCATATTGAATTCCTGCAAACTTAGAGTCAGTTCCCAAGTTTCCTTTAATCCATTTTGTAAAATGAATATCTTTTGTATTATCAGTATAACCATGACGATTTAAACATTGGTTGTTAGAATTATCAATGTGAGAGGTGTTTTGAATATCAAGCAAAGAAAATTGATCTTTGTTCATTTCAGTCAGTAACCAATTTTTAGCCGCTTGAACTCCAGATTCTGATGCAAGTTTAACTTGTTGATAAACACTATTTCTTGTCGTCGATTTGAGTGCATTATCATAATAAAAATTCATTGAAGCTGTCATTAAAGACAGCGCAGCGACAACAGCAATGACAAAGACTAAAACAAAACCTTTTTCATTATTATTCATCAATAACTCACATTCCTCATAAACGCGGCAGCATTATATTTTTCAATAATTTTGTCACCCGGATCTTCAAGCTCAATATCAAAATTTAAAATATTATTTTGCTTTTGTATTTTAAATTTTTTAAAGTGTTTAGCTACAGGTTCCCAAGATAATGGCGTAATAGCATCATTGTTTAATGTACAATTATTAGAGTCATAAATTCTTTTTTTTAATACTGTCTTTTCTGTATCTCCTGATTGTTCGGTTCCAATTTCATATTCAACAATTTTTCTCTGAATGGTCCCATTATTATTTTCATGATCAAAACAAGCAGACACTCTATCTGCATCATTTCCGTCCGTGATTGCATTATTTGATGTGTCGAATAATCTAATAGCATTGGCATCCGTTATCTCAGATGAGGCATCAATATGTCTATATCCAGCAATTTTTAAATCGAGTTGCAGTGAGTGAATTGCAAACCTTGCTTCTTGTTTGATGACGCTGTGATTAAGTTGTCTGACAAACGTTTGTTGGAAGTTGTTGTAAATAAAATAAGCTGTTCCCATAACAATCGTAGAAATCACAACTGCCATCAACGCCTCAGCTAAAGACATACCGCTTTGGTGTTTTTTGCTTATGTTAAGAACCATTGGTAAAATGTCTCCTAAAAATTTCTGTAACCGTATCTTGTTTGATCGTGATGGTAACTTGGGTTTTGGTAACAGATATAAATTGATCAACTCCACTGATCTGATCTGTGACCCCATCATTGTTTTCATCAACCGGAATGTTAATGGTAACATCATCAACTTCTAATAACCTTTTATCTCCACTAAGTGCACGGCCAAGATGGTTATTAAGTAAGTCACCCCACTTTTCTAAATTGGTCACAATATCTGATGATAAAGTCGCCTTGTAAGGGTTGTCTTGATATTTTAATAAATCTAAATCATCATAAGGTTCTAAAGATCCATTGGCATTTAAAGTAAAAGTCAGTTTTGCATTAGCTACTGCATTTGAAGCTAAGCTTAAGTTTGGTAGAGTGTTTGGAACATCTGATCGTTTTACTGTCAAAGTTGATCTTGTATTTGAAAGTGCAGTATTAGCAGTAATTTCATATGTGCCTGGAACTCCAGCAATTACAAATCGATCACCCACCTCAGGTAATGATGTCAGTGCACTAATAACGATTGATTGAGTTGAACCTCCTGAAGGATTAGTGTTTTGAAAAACAACGGGATCCCCATATTGATTTGGTTTTGGAGCGTAAACTGCATTAAGCTCTTCAAATATTAAATCAACTGCATAAGCCGCTTTGTCAAATTTTCTAAGAAGAGTAAATCTTTTCTCCTGCTCTGATTGAAGTGTCATAAACACGATAACCGAAATAGCTAATATAGTTGAAGCGGTAATAGCCTCTACAATCGACAAGCCTTTTTGAAATTTAAATTTATTTTTAATCAATTCGACTCCCAATGTTAAAAAAGCCTGATGAGTAAACATTTAAAAAATCTGATTTTCCTCCAGCTCGATTTGAAGCTGTGATGGACCCTCTTGCATTCTCAGGCATAGTCGCATTTGGTAAAATACAAAAATAATTGTTTGCATTAGATACGGCCGTACAATTTCCAGTAAGTGATGTACATTTTTTAATTACAAAATGCTCTAATTCCTTTGTGAGATCATCAACTTTTGCACCGTTGTTACCAACGCCTGAAAAACTGGAGCACGGAGGTGATGAACTTTTGTGAAACTCAGAATTAAAACGGTTTAAACTTTCATCTTTATAAACTTCTAATTCTGCCGTGTTATCACTCTCATTATTTACAATTTTAATACGATAAGCATTTCCATCTTCCATGGCCATCTGACGAACTAAATTAAATTGTGATCTAACAATTGAAATATCGCCTTGATAATTTTCACTCACACCAAAATTATTTATTGCCGGAAGACCTATTCCAACCACGATGGATGCCACTGCAATTACAACTAATAACTCGAGTATACTAAAACCATTGCGATTCATCTTATATATAGTAATGTTTTTACAATGAATTGGTCGATTTTAAAAACTAAGTTTTTCTTGCGTGTTTATCTCATGGTCACCTTTTCTTGTATGGTCAATATGGTTTCTGGTAAAATTTTACTGATATCCATGAAGCATTTTATTATTGCTTCAAAAGTAGGATTGGTATGTGCTGGTGGCTTTGCGTTAGTAACGCTTCTCACATCAAAACTGATGCAGAATAAATATTTTTTAGCAGGATATGTTTTTTTAGCCACTGGAGTGATTGATTATTTTACTCATCCAACACATTTTGGAAATCATTATACAGAAGCAGTCACAACTGGACTTGGAGCGGCTTTGATTTCAATACTTGTATCTTTTATTTTAGATAAAAAAAATCAACCAACAGCCTGACCTACGCTGAATATCGGCAAATATAAAGCGACCATTAACAATCCAATAATTGCACCAATGACCACAATCATTAAGGGCTCAATGATTGATGATAAAGCTGCAACAACAGTATCAAACTCTTCTTCGTAATAGACTGCAATCGATTTAAACATCTCTTCCATATTACCTGTTTTTTCACCCACAGCCGTCAATTGGGAAAGCGCAAGAGGAAAAACATGAGTTTCCTTTTTTAAGAGTTCGGATAATGTTTGACCAGTTACAATTTGTTTTGCAATTCGATCTAATGCATAAACAAAAACAAGGTTTGTCGTCACTGTTTTTGCAATTTTTAGTGTATCAATAATACTCACCCCTGCTCGTGTTAGATTTTCCATAATCATACACATCCTAGAAACCGTTGATTTAACGATCAAATCTCCAAACAAAGGAAATTTTAAAAATCGTTTATGCATCATGTGCCTGTAGCTTTCGATATTGTTGTATAAAAATTTGTAAATAAATCGAATAACAAAAATAGCGATGGCAATTCTCATGATGTTTCCGCCATCAGCAATAAACCTGCTGGCATCAACAATAATAAGTGTTGGCCCTGGCAATTTAACACCCATGTTGGCATACATTTTTTCAAATACAGGGACCACTTTCCATAACATGAATATGGTAATCGTTGTGGCTACCGTTAAAAGCATAATGGGATAAAACAAGGCACTTTTAATTCCAGCTTTAATTTTTTGATTTTTTTCTAAAAGCTCAACCAACTTAATTAAAAACTCATCTAATTTACCACTGGCTTCTCCTGCTGAAATCATATTGATATAAATATTATCAAAAACCTTGGGGTGTTTTTTAAAAGCATCAGTCAGGTTCGTTCCAGAGTTTAAGTCTTTAATAATCTGATGTGCGGTAATTTTCATTTTCATGTGAACCGTTTGGTCCCTAATCATCATAATCGACTCTAAAATAGGAAGACCCGCTTTAATCATCGTTGATACTTTTTTTGTAAATTGAAGTAATTCTTTTGCAGGAACACTCGCCCAAGGTCCAAAATTTAGATATATGTTACCCCCTTTGAATATAATAGGCGCATTACTTACCGGAATATCTTCAATTTGATTGGCTTGTTTTTTTTGTTCTGAAGCTTTTTTAATTCCTGTTACAATTATTTTTTTTTGTCTAAGCGCTAACGATGCTGCTTTTGGGTCAGAGGCATTGATTTCACCATTAATTCTTTTTCCAGCTTGAACCCCTGAATATGCAAATGTTGCCATATGATTAAGTAACTAAAACCCTTGAATACTCGTGAATATCAATGATCCCTTTTTTAATAAAACCTCGTCCAATATCTTGCATGGTTTTAAATCCACCTTTTTTAGCAACCTCTAACAATTCGTCTCCTCTTGCATCTCTTAAAATGGCAGATTCAATTTCAGGTGTCTTTTTTAAAACTTCATAAATACCTTGTCGTCCTTTGTAACCTGTATTGCCACACTCATCGCACCCCTCACCCTTTTTAGCTTTAAAAGTCGACAGTTCTTCTTGTTTAAATCCTAATTTTAATAAACTGGGTTCGCTAGCCTGATCATCATCGACTAAACAATTTTGACATGATTTACGTGCAAGACGTTGAGCGACTATTAACGTTAAAGCTGAAGCCACCATAAAATTTGGAACACCCATATTCGTTAACCTGACAACCGTCGAGACGGCATCGTTGGTGTGAAGCGTACTTAAAAGTAGGTGCCCCGTAAGCGCAGCCTTGATTGCAATATTAACGGTATTCTTATCCCTAATCTCTCCAACAAGGATAACTTCAGGATCTTGCCTTAAAAAAGATTTTAAAATGTTTTCAAATGTTAAACCGATTTCCTCATTCGCTTGGACCTGTCCTACGCCTTTTAAATAAAATTCAACAGGATCTTCTGCAGTCATAATATTTTTTCCAGGACTATTAATTTTTTTAATACACCCATAAAGCGTTGTACTTTTTCCACTTCCCGTTGGACCTGTCACCAAAACCATTCCTTGTGGAGCGGTAATGGCAGTGACTAAATTTTTATAATCTGCTTCATCTAATCCAATTTGTTCTAATCCAAGATCTGGACCCGCTGCCAATAAACGCATCACAACTCTTTCACCTTCTTTTGCTGGAAGCACTGAAAAACGAACATCAATATCCTCATCATCTACGGATCTAGGTCTTGGATTTTTAAATTGTAATTTACCGTCTTGAGGTAATCGACGTTCTGAAATATCACATCCTGCCATAATTTTTAAACGAGTAATGACAGCATTATAATTTTGCATGATAAAATCTTTAAATTGTGTTTGCTCTTGCAGAACCCCATCTTTTCTAAATCTCACTCTAGCCTCTCCTCTTCGATACGGCTCGATATGAATATCTGATGTGCCTGTATTAAATGCCTCTAATAATATAGCATCAACAAAACCTACAACATCATTCTCACCTGGCTTGGCCCCAGGTATTTTAATCCCGCTAACTCCTTTTGGAGCAACTTTAGGTTTGTTAACTTGATCTGAAGTTGATTGAGACTTTAAAGTATCAACAAAAACTTTAAATTTTTTTGCACTTTCAATATTTGAGGGTTTGGCAACATAGATTTCAACATTGCATCCTGTCATGCTTTTCATTTTACTTGCCAGCGTAGATTTGGTTGGATCAAAAATTGCAACTTTTAGTATTTTACCAACAAGATCAAAAGGAATAATCTCGTTTTGCTGAATAAACTCTTTAGGTAATTTTGCTAATGCTTCTTTTTTAACCATCTGCTCGGTTAAATGAATTTTTCTTAATGCATAATTCCTTGAAATAGCAGCGACAATGTCATCTTCTGTAACTTTTTTATCTTCAATTAAATAATGAAGTACACCAAGAGGAACTTTGCCGTTCCCATCATGTTTTTTCTTAGCTTCAGCAATCATAGGGTCAGATAATTTTCCCATGCTTTTTAGAAGGTTGGTAACTTTTAAACTAATCTCAGGAGAAATTGACGGCATTTAACAAAGTATAGTGAAGTTGCTAAATTTATACAATATTAGCGGTAAGGAATATTAACAATTGGTTCTTAGTGTCATTTTTAGTTTTACTTTGAAAAAATGAACCAAGAATAGGTATTTTGCTTAAAATTGGCACAAAATTAATACTGTCAGTTTTTGTATTTTTATAAACCCCACCTAAGACTGCTACACCCCCATCAGATATTTGCACTGTTGAGTTAATCGACTCATTGTTAATTGGCACATCATCATTTCCAACCCCTGCAACACTTGAGCCTGGTGAATTATTTTGAATTTGAACAACCATCTCAATTTTATCCCCTCTAATTTGTGGAGTAATATTCATAGATAAGTTTAAACTTACATCTTGAGTGGTGGCTGCCTGTCCATCTGCAGCTGGAATAATTTTTTTAATCGATAAACCCTGTTGGATTGTTGCAGCTTCTCCGTTTAAAGCGAGTAGCTTTGGATTTGATATGGTCTCGGAATTTGTATCATTCACTGCAGCATTAATGACCGCTTGCAATTCTGCTCGTCCAATATTTCCAAGTAACAACATCCCCCCTTGTAAAGTAGCATCTTCAAATCCACTTAAGCCAACATTAGCGTTCGTAATAGCTGCAGCTCCTGGGTTGGTGCTAGCAACACCTGTCGTGATGTTCGAGCCAGTGGTTCTTCCAGGTAACGTTGAATTAGCAACTAAATTTGCATCGAAAGATTTAGTAAAGCCATCTTCAGCGCTTATAATATAAGCTTCAATCATAATCGCTTTTTTTGGAGTATCAATGGTATTCAAAACTGTTTCAACTTGATCTAATTGTTGCGATGTACCAGCAATGATTAACTGGTTATTAATCTGATCATCTGTGATTGTTAAATCTGCGACGGTTGCTTGTAATAAAGGAACAACATCTGCCGAGGTATTATAAAAGATTTTAAAAATTTCTGTTTTTTGATCTACTGGGTTCTCATTATTTTCAGCGTTTGTATTCGTTGATAACGCTGGGACAATACCATT
>Ga0209653_1003517_pt1 | contig 10647 bp, 11 predicted proteins | sample SaaInl6LU_22_DNA_FD_184644 | JGI IMG/M metagenome (GOLD analysis project Ga0209653, IMG submission 184644) | Marine microbial communities from expanding oxygen minimum zones in the Saanich Inlet - ESP_116LU_22_DNA (SPAdes) (version 2) | ecosystem: Environmental > Aquatic > Marine > Intertidal... | reverse complement strand
ATTCGAACGCCCTCACACCATTTTTCAACTGGCTCTGCGGATACCCCAGTAGCAGCCAACACAGCTGTCGAGCAGGCAAGCGCAGAAAGCAAAATCTTTGCTGATTTCATATTTATTTTCCTCCCTTTTAAAGCTCCAGCCACGATTACAGCTTTTTGGTGTATGTTGTTATGGAGCACAACTAAATGGGTAAACTAGTCATACAAACCTGTAAATAGTTTTATAAGCAACGGAAAATAGCGCCTTGCAAATAATCTATTCTGTATCAAAAATCTTTTTTTATTGAAAAAATTATCCTCGCAACTGAAATAAATAAATTATTGCATTTACGGGCTCGAAAACTTGTCATACAAGTTGTCCATGGCATTAAAGAAAAAAGAAACTTCACCAGGTAAGACTGCGGCCCAAAACGTTGCAGAGCTGATCACAGCGGAAATTTTTGATCAATTTGATTTAGGAGTACAGCTTCCCTCTGAGACGGAACTCGCCGCTCGTTTCAAAGTCAGCCGAGTTACCGTGCGAGAGGCACTCAAACTTCTTGCAGGGCGCGGCCTCATAAATTTATCGCGAGGCCGGCGAGCCGCAATCCAACAGCCAGATGGCGCTATGTTTGGCGCATTTTTACAGGCGCTCATTCACTCAGACCCACGGGCTGTGTTTGACCTCACTCAAGTAAGGCGTTCCTTAGAAGTGCAATCGGTCACGCTCGCCTGCCAAAATGCAAGCCGGTCCGGCATTGACAGTGTGACATCTGCCCTAGCAGTAATGCGAGAGATCGCGCAAAGCATGCCTGAAGGCGAGGCAAATGTCGAAGTTGGGCAGGCGTTTGATCACGCTGACGTAAAATTCCACCAGTCAATTGCTTTAGCGGGAGGGAACCGAGTCCTCACATTTCTATTTGAGGCAATGGAGGGTGCCCTAATTGAAAGTTTCAAACGTAGTCGCCGCTTTCAGAAAAGATCAAGAGATACCCTACTGAGTGTTTGTGATGAACACGCTCAGGTACTAGAGCACGTCCGGCTCAAAGACGAACGCGCTGCAATAGAAGCACTACTGGCTCTTATTGACAGATCCGAGGCCAACCTCAGATCATCTTCTGGCATGAACGTGAGGAGCCGAATGTGAAAATTACTAGTCTGAAGACTTGGGTCGTACCTCCACGTTGGCTATTTCTAAAAATAGAGACCGACGAGGGTATATCTGGCTGGGGCGAACCTATCCTCGAAGGCCACGCCGAAACTCTGAAGGCAGCTGTACATGAATTGGAAGATGTACTGATAGGCTGCGATCCGAGCCGAATTGAAGATATATGGCAGATGATTTACCGAAACGGCTGCTATAGGGGCGGGCCAGTGCTGATGAGCGCCTTGGCGGGCGTTGATATGGCGCTCTGGGATATAAAGGGCAAAGCTCTTGGCGCCCCTATTCACACATTACTTGGTGGACCAGTACGAGATCGCATCCGCACCTACCAATGGTGTGGCGGCGACAAACCCTCAGATCTTATTGGCGGGGTGAAAGCTGTACAAAGCAATGGTTATTCAGCTGCAAAATTTAACATATGCGCGGAACTTCAGATCGTAGACACATATGCAGCAGTAGATAGGATAGTAAAAAGCTTGTTTGAGCTACGGGAAGCAGTTGGAGACGAAATGGATCTCGCATTTGACTTCCATGGCCGCGTGCACGCACCAATGGCGCGCGTGTTACTTAAAGAGTTAGAACCTCTAAGGCCAATTTTTGTTGAGGATGCAGTAGTTTCGGCAATGATTGAAACAATGGCAGACCTAGCTCGCTCGACTTCAATACCTCTTTGTATCGGAGAACGCCTGCACAGCAGGTACGACTTTAAACGCGTATTTGAACTTCGCGCGGCGCAGGTCATCAATCCGGACACAGCCCACGTTGGTGGGATCTCTGAAATGGTCCGGATAGGCCATTGGGCCGAAGCCTACGATGTCGCGCTTGCACCTCATTGCCCGATAGGCCCCATAGCACTTGCAGCCTCGTTACAGGTTGATGCAGTTTGCCACAACGCATTCATTCAGGAGCAGTCAATCGGTATCCACTACAATACAGGCGCTGATGTGTTGGACTATCTGGTTCCAGGGGGCATCGAAATAGATAACGGTGACCTACTTATTCCACGGGGCCCTGGCCTTGGGATCGAGGTTGATCAAGAAAAAGTCGAGGAATTGTCTCGAGTGGGCCATCGATGGCGCGCACCCATTTGGAGGCACAAAGATGGGTCAATCGCCGAATGGTAAAACGCTTTAAGGGCATACATGCGGTTCTCTTCGCTCTTTTTGACGCTAACGAAGAACTAGATCGCTTTGCAATGGCAAGCCAGATGGCGTGGATCCGTCAAGCAAGCCCTGACGGGGTCATTGTACTTGGTCTCGCAACGGAAGTCGGGAAGCTCAGTGAAACTGAGAAGAGGCAAATTATTGATTGGGCCGCTCAAGATCGGGGCGACCTGCCACTCGGGGTCACTGTCACTGGAAATTCGGTTGCGGAGCAAAAATCTCTCGCCGCTCACGCAACAGCTGCCGGCGCTGACTGGTTAATTCTTCAACCACCCCTCGCGGGAAACTACGCCCCCAATGAATACATTAACTTCATGACCCGGGTGGGCAGTGATTTAAGTCTGCCCTTCGCGGTACAGAACGCGCCACAATACCTGGGACGTTCACTGTCATCAGACGATCTTAACAGATTGGCTGACAATTGTCCTGGCTTTACCCACGTCAAAGCAGAAGTGAGCGCAGGTGATTTAGCTAACCTCATTGCCGTGTCAGGCGATAAGCTCACCGTCCTAAATGGCAGAGGCGGGCTCGAGATGACTGACTGCCTGCGCGCCGGTTGTGAGGGATTCATTGTGGCGCCTGATGTGTTGAGCGGTGTGATGAACTGTTTGAAACACTGGCGCTCTGGAGACGAAGCCAGCGCCGAAAAAGCCTATGCGTCCTTTCTACCCGCAGCAACCTTTGCCATGCAGTCACTTGAATATTTGGCATGCTACGGCAAACGAATATTCGGGTTTCAAACTGGAATTACGATTTATGATCGAGCGCCAGCACTCCGACCAACCGAAGCTGGACTGGCTTATGCCAGAGGTTGGGCTGAACGCAATTCAGCGGGAGAATGAAAATAAAGAATATGACTTCGAATGACACGCCCTCAGACGGGATCAAAATTGAGTCTCGCTGATTACAAATCAGACCAATTTCCCCAAGGTCTCTATCAGCCGATCAAAATCTCTGTCATCATTCCAGAGATGCGGCGTAATGCGCAAAGAACCCGCGCGCTCCGATAAATATACATTTTCTTTTGCCAATTGGAGCAAGAGGTCGTTGCGCGCACCTGACGGCAGCTTTGCACCAATGAAATGTGCCCCACGGTTTTCAGCGGGAACAGTTTTCAATCCAAGCGCATTGAGCCTGCGACACAAATCTGCATTACGGGCAGCGAGCGTGCTCTCAATCGCCATTACATTCCAATCAAGCAATTGTCGCAGCGCCTCGTTCACACCGGGTAGAAGCGCGAAATTTGCTCGCTCACCCATATCATATCGGACTGCGCCAGCCTCAAATGTTTCTGGGTTCTCAGTGAGACGAGAAAAATTACGCCCACCCTGCCGCGTTACCCAGCCTTCTTCGAGTGGCTTCCCATCAAAATAGGTGGGATCCACGTAAAGAAATCCAGTAGAATATGGGCAGAGCATCCACTTATAATTTGCCACGGCCGCAAAGTCTGGGCGGATTATAGTAAAGTCAGTGACCAGCGCTCCTGCAGATTGTGTCAAGTCCAAGACGAGCGCAGCACCCACTTCGTCACATCGCGAGCGCATTTTTACCAGGTCAATATAAGCCCCTGTGGTCCAGAGCACGTTAGGCACGGCCACGATAGCGGCGCGCTCATCAATTGCCTGAAGGAGCGCAGCGGTTGCTGCCGCACCCTGGGGAACGTCTACTTCAACAAAATCCCCACCGGTCTCACGCGCTTTGCGCTTCCACGGATAGGTGTGTGAGGGAAACTGATTTTTCAGAGTGATAATGCGCTGACCCTGAGTTAGGGGAATGTTATTGGCCGCCGCACTCAACCCGTAAGAGGCGGAGGGAACGACCGCAATTCGGTCCTCAGGCGCATTAACCAACTGCCCAAATAACTTTTTGGCGGTGTCTACTTCTTCAAAAAAATGATCAATGGTTAGCCGCCAGGGTTGCGCCTTCAACCGCACGCCTTCATCGATTGCTGCGACAACAGAATGCATGAGCGGCGACATGTATGCGGTGTTCAGATAGGCGACCTCGTCAGGAATATCGAAGAGATGTTTTTGAGAGGCTATAATCGGCTTACCCATTATCTATTGTCCCTAAGTAACTGGGAAAAGCTGCCTTCATTATCACCAGAACACAATCTTTTCCGACATCGGCCTTTTCCAACATCGGCTTTTTGCTTTAATTTCCTGACTTTCCACCCGCCAAAATTCATTTGTTCCTAATGTGTAGAGCATAGCTTTGGGGTACGTTAAATTCTAGGAGACTGAAAAACACGCTCCCCATTAATGCGGATGTCCACATCCACCCGATAGGTTTCCAGGGCTTCGAGGTTCAGCTCAATTCCCAACCCTGGAGCATCTGGCAATTCAATCTCTCCATTGGCATTGGGGGCGATCTGAGTAATCGTCAGCTCGCGTGCCAGCGCCGACAAACCGGTGGGATACTCACAGATTTTATGGTTCTGGAGGCCGGCATAAGGTTGGATTGAGGCTGACAGAGCTAGGTTCGATGTGAACGTGTGATTTATGTAGACCACGTCTCGCTCGGCGGCATAGCGAGCCACATCGACGGCAGGCCCAATACCACCAATTCTACCACAATCAATTTGGATGAATCCAACGCCCCCAAAGTCAATCAAGTGCTCTGCCATGTGCCGATTATGTGCCGCCTCTCCGCCAGCGGTTTTAACAGTGACACATTGTCCAGAAAGCGACTGATACGCACGATATGCATGTCCGTGAAACGGCTCCTCAAATAGCATGACATTGGCAGCCTCCATAGCCGGCAGCCTCGCCGCTGCCGCCTCCACGTCTTCACCAAATATTTGACCAGCATCTATCAAGAGGATGCCATCTGGACCCAATCCCTCGCGGGCTGCAGCCACTTGATCGGCGTCAGCTTCAACAGATTGGCCAAAAGGTGCCCAACCAAATTTTGCGGCTCGAAAGCCATTGGATCGGATTTCTTTGGCACGGGACAATGTTACGTCAGGGCTGCTGCCAAACAAGACGGAGGCGTAGGGAGTTTTAGCATAGGCCTTCTCCCAGTTTAAAAGTTGCCAAACTGGGACGCCTCGAGCTTGGCCGAGCAAGTCCCATAGGGCCATTTCAATTCCGGACCACGTGTGAGCGGCCTGCAGTAGGTCCATAGAGTCGTAAGCAACCTTTGCAGCAATTGCTCTGATATCATTTGGGCTTTCGATCCGCGCCCCGAGCACTGCGTCGGATACTGGACGACATGCGCCGTGCGATATTGGGCAGACAAATGCAGCAATTGATGGTAGCGGAGCAGCCTCACACTCTCCCCATCCCTCGTAATCGCCTCCACGCACCCTGACCACCAATGCGTCCTGGCTTCCATCGGCAGCAGACGTAACTCTGGGCATCGACAGATAGAAAAAATCAACGGCTTCAATGATCAAAACTGACAAGTTTTATACCTCCCTACCGACAATCAAATCAAATTTGTCGGCTGGATCTTAATATAACTCAAATTCAAACATTGGATATTTAAGCCTTTATTGCGAGAAGAATATGCAACAATTTGAACTTATAACTTACTTTCAGTGCCTGTGTTAATTTCAGCATAATTAATTTTCGCAGATGTAACTGTCAGCCTTACCCGCAAGCAATTGCTATTTGGATGACTATTGGGTGAAGAGAGCACTCGTAAGGCAAAAATTCCCGAAGGAGCTATGGTAGTAACAAGCTTTCATGATGCATCAACTCTGAACTTCACTTAGGTAAGATCAAATTTATGAGTCGAGTTGCCATAGCCACAAATTTAGGTTGGCCAACCCAGCGCCTGATCCACCATTAAGATTACTATGAAAACCTGTCTCTAAGAACTGCAACTCATCTTGCGCAATACTGGTTACCCAACCCAAATCTTTATGTGACTGAACTGACCTACAAAACTCTCCTAATTGCATCTCTCAATTCAGGATAAACCACCCACCTTACAAGGTCAGTTTGATTTGTGGGATGTTCGCATGCCGCAACTACATAACTACCATGCAAGGCGTTGGGCTTGGTAACAACCGTGAGCTCAAACGACAGATATTTTGCAATAGAACGACCAATAGCAGCCAAAGACCTGTGCGCTAACTGTGCAGAATTGTAACCAGCCGCATTGGCCAGTTGAGTTTCATTGAGGCCATCTTCGTGCGCTAAGGAGAGCGCGCTCAGCATTGCAAGTTGTGGCTTAGTAAAAGCAACGCTGATGATTGCCTCCGCATATTCGTCCGTACAAGGTACAAAAAAATCCGTCTTCGTATCTTTTCGGCGCTCCGTCGAGCGGCGCTCATTGAGTTCCTCGATAGCGCCCCGAACAGCGGAGATCGCTGCATTTTCACTTGCACCCTCAGCTTCGGCGATCACTCCCCGAACCCGCGTTGGCGGCTTTACAAAAGCCCGCGCTATATATCGTTTCGCAATCAAGCCCGACTTGATCTGATATCTACCAAAATCTGTTATCTTTATGGATGAAGGCACAGCGCTTCTACTGGTCAAGCTACTAGTTTTTGCCTTTTTGTTAGAGGAAAAAATCTGAGGATTATTTAATCCACCTTTTGACTGTGATTTAGACATTGGAAGCTCCCAAGCAGAACCAGTTTAAGGTGAAAGCAGCAGCTAAAGGTATCGACCACACGGTCCCTGGTTCATTAAAGAGCGCACAGCTTGATAGCTCAAGGCCAGCAAAAGCCAGCCTTGCACTTTTGATTCAAAGTATCTTGATACAGAACAGAAATTTGGAACAGGCGCGTATTTAAAAAGAGTCGAGCTCTTGATTTACACAGAGCCTGTTAATTTTAGACTAGAACAATATTGATGGCACTTTCGCGCCCGTCTTTGCCAGGCTCTATATCGAAAGTGACCTTTTGATCATCATTTAGACTTGTTAATCCTGCGCGCTCTAGTGCGGAGATGTGCACAAACACATCTTTACCGCCTTCGGCAGGCGCGATGAACCCAAAGCCTTTTGACGAGTTGAACCACTTTACTGAACCATTAGCCATCTTGATTTTCCTTATAAAATTACTACCCACAAAATGCGGCAGCTCGGCTTCTCACAACTATTTCGAGAGCTGTGAGCCGATTAGGGAAAACAGAAAATCGAATTGAAGTTTTCAGCCTGATTGAAATGGTGACCCGCAGGAAACAATTCAAGGCACTTTATAACCATATAATTAAATAATATTTAATAATATATATAATTAATATATTCTATTAAATATTACTCCTCACATCATAATACGGTGACCTTTTTCTGATTTTTGTCTGCCTATGTAATTGGCCAATGTTAAAACTGACTTTTAGTTGCTCATGAAGACTGAACTATGATTTACTTAAAGAAACTAGGGTAAGCATAACTAATGACACGAAAGACTATCATTGTTATGGGTTCCGGCCCCGGCGTTACAAAATCTCAAAATGTACCCCGTAAATCGTCAGAGTTATTTGTGGCGATTAACAATGCATGGCGGGTCCGCAACGATTGGGACTTCCTCATTCATCCAGAAGACTTTCCTGAAAATCGAGGTCCAAAGTTATTGCGACAAGGGCAACGTATTGTTGGAGCAAAAGATTATGTCCCAGTACAAAATGAGTTCGGTGGCTTTGTGTATGCCGGCGGAACAATGGCTTTCACGGCTGGATACTGGGCGCTCGGAGCACTGAAGCCTCGCGTGATCGCGATGATCGGGTGCGACATGATATATCCGGATAAGGGCCCCACTCACTTTTATGGCCACGGCAAAGCAGATCCATTGCGAGATGATATCACCCTACGGTCACTTGAGGCAAAATCAGCTAGATTTTGGGCCTTAGCGTCAAGGGCTGGCTGTGCGGTCGTGAATTTATCTATGGCGGAACAAACACGGCTCATATTCCCGCGAGCTTGTCGCTCCGAACTCGAAGAATTAACACCAACACAATTCAAAAAAAACTGCGTGGACAAAGCACTGCAAGCCGAAGCAGCCGCAAACTATTTCGTCCCTTCAGGAAGATACTGGGAAGAGAAAAGTAACTTCGATCCACAGGTAGTCGACGCAATTGATCTACTTTGGCTAGATGCGGTCGGGCACCAGGTTAAGCTTAATTGATCTGTAAGTGCTTTTTTCGGAGCATTCGGAAAAGAATAAATATCTTTCTCGACAAACCTCACAGGCTACAGATTGGCGGGCGGCGTGGTGACGCTGGTTAACGCGGCAGTCACACACAGAATTGCGCACATTATGCCTGCTTCCAGAAGGATGGAGCGCCGTAGGCCCTGACCAGCCGATGCGGTGGATAGGGCCATTTCCGGAACTAGTTTTAGCTTGTTAATAGCGGCCAATCCCAAGAGCGCTGTCACTAGTATTAGTTTTGCGAGAAGTGTGACGCCATAGTCAGTCGTGACTAGTGAGTGCCAAGAACCCAGCATATTGGAAGCAAAAATCAGTCCAACGACTGCCAAAGCCGGCACTGCCAGGCTCGCAACGACCCCGAACCTGTGGAGGATTACCACACCGCCTGGAGTCATTGATGCTCGATACAATGGAGCCAAACTTGCAAACCAAAAACCAACAAACAAAATGTGTATAACTATTAGTGGAGCGAGAATAAGGCGTGGCTCTCCAAGGGAATGGCCAATGGTAGCGAATGAAGACGCCAAGCATAGGGATCCAATAAGTCCACCAATATATAGAAAGCCTTTCAGCCGGATGGCACTAAAGACTAGGAATGCACCTAAAATTTGCAGCACGGCGAAGGTGCCCAACGGGCTCTCCCAGACGATCTGCAGCATGACCTGGTCCAGCATACCATCAAGCCCACTCCCAGAAATACGAGCCGACCTAGTGGTAATGCGAAGCATCAAAAGAAAGGGCAATAGAATTGCGCAGGCAATGGTGACGCGCTTTACGACCTGCCGGATCCCACTTCCCGCCGCCGGAAAGGACATTATAAATAGTGGACCGCCTAAACATAATAGACTGGCGACATAATTCCCAGCTTTGAGCGCAATTGCGATCACGATAATGCCGTCGAACATTAGTCAACAACCTCAAATGAGAAGGCACCCTCCATCGGATGACCATCACTCGAGAGGCCCCGCCATTCCACCTGATAGTTCCCTGGCGCTAATACTCCTTGTGGAGTTGCAATAAATTCAGTCGTTGGCTCTAAACCAGTTTGGCGTTCGATTTCGGCCTCTCCATGAGGCCCAGTTAGCGAGATAGCAGTCACGCGCATCGGATCGTCAAACCGGATCTCAATCTGATCAACTTTAGTCACGGAGGACATGTTTACCGGGGTGGTTTCTTCAGATTTTGAGTGAGCCTGAGCCCCTCCATAACTGCTCAAAACTAAAACACACGCTAACAAAAGAGGTTTCATTACTGTCGCTCCATTTCATCGTGCATGGTCTTAATTTGCTCGGGCCAAGTGGATTTTATATAACTCAGAACCGCTATGATTTCTTCATCACTCAATACACCGTCATACGCGGGCATGTTCGACTGATAGCTAGGGTCATTTATCAGCGCAGCCACACCGTATTTTGTTAAATTAAACAGAGTTAAGCTATCGTGATGCCAAGTGTGACCATCTTCGTTGTGCGGAGGCGCTGGAAGACGTCCGTCTGACCCCCTTTGACGCCAGTTAGGCTCGCCTTGAAGATCAGCGCCGTGACAGGCTGCGCAATTGTCTCGATAGATTTGGCTGCCCTGTAAGACCAAAAAAGGGTTTTCAGCGTCGAGTGTGACCGCTTCAGCGGGCTTATTACTACCTAATGCAAAATAGCCAATGACACTAATAACGAGGAATCCTGCACCAAGTTTTATTGCTCGTTTCATTTCCAAGTGTATCCTCATCTCTCAGCGAATTGCCTTATCTCAGCACAATGACTGATGGCTTAAATAATTGGTAGGAGCATGCCCGATATGAAACGCATTTATGATTTCTCAAGAAAACCCGCGAAGCGCAATTACACCATAGCGGACCTGCAAGACCTAAAGGTAAATCCCAAAAAACTGTCGATGGCCAACCCGGCAAACCGCGCTGAAATACTCGCGTGCAAAGAGGCAGGCATAGACTTGTTCGTTGGAGGGATGGAGCAAATAGATGACATTCGAGAAATTGCGCCGACCCATTTCGCACGAGTAGGCTCAAGATGGGCGCAATTTGGTTCAAATGCAGAAATTCTAGCTGACGCATTTGAGGCCATGCGACGTGGCGCAGACATGTACTACACACTGCGCTCGCTTGATGCTTTGGAAATGATGTCGAGAGAGGGGATCCCGGTTCAGAGCCACATTGGGTTGATCCCAACCTTCAGTCAGTACTGTGGTGGCCTAAGGGGTTGGGGACGCAATGCCGATGAAGCA
>Ga0209653_1003514_pt1 | contig 10653 bp, 12 predicted proteins | sample SaaInl6LU_22_DNA_FD_184644 | JGI IMG/M metagenome (GOLD analysis project Ga0209653, IMG submission 184644) | Marine microbial communities from expanding oxygen minimum zones in the Saanich Inlet - ESP_116LU_22_DNA (SPAdes) (version 2) | ecosystem: Environmental > Aquatic > Marine > Intertidal... | reverse complement strand
TTGTATGAATTGAATACAATTACTGGGTAGTTAATGTGAAACAAATATATACTTTTTTTTTAATTCTGCAGCTTTCTTTTTAAAAAAGAAAGTTCTACTTTTACGTTCAGAAATTATAACATGATTCAGAGAATACAAACTGTTTATTTATTGTTATCGTCAGTTATTTGCGGCGGTCTAATATTTGTATTTAGCCTGTGGGAAAATTTTGAAAAGAAGGTCTTTGCTCCAGAATTAATTTTTAGAACAACAATTCTTCTTAAGATTATCCCTGTTTTGTTTTTTTTAGCTGCCATAGGAGCATTAGTAACTATTTTTCTGTTTAAAAACAGAAAGTTACAGTTTGCAATTGGTAGACTCCTTATTTTGATAAATCTTTTTTTACTAGGAGTATTAGTATATGTATCGCTAACTTTACCCGGAGAAGTTTCCATTTCAGAGAAGGGTATTGGGATGTTCTTACCGATTATTGCTGTTTTGCTTATTGTTTTGGCAAATAAAGCAATTAAAAAGGATGAAGATCTTGTAAAATCTGCAGATAGATTACGATAAGCCTAACATCTTAGTATATTTAGTGCGAAAAACCGGGAATTATTCCCGGTTTTTTCTTTTTTAGACATCTTTCTCATAAAGAGTTTTTTTCTAATTTTAAAAAAAGTTACGTTTCAATTCTCACACCTTTTTGTTTCAGTTTTTAAAGCATAGCAAAACTTCAAAATCCATTATCCATTTAAGAGAAAATGAAAATAATCTTCTGTTAACAGTTGTTGATAATGGTGTAGATTTTTACAAGGAAAAAGTTGTTCATAAAGATGGTCTAGGGATCAATCATATAGAGGCTAGAATTATTGTCACGGGTGGGTGTTTAAAAATTAACTTTACACTTGGAAAAGGAACTGAAATTATTATTCAGATTCCAGTTCAAGGAAAACATCTTAAAGACCTCGTTTAGAAAGTTCTATTATTTCTAAATTTTCTATAGCGCCATTATTCAGTTCAAAACGTAACATAGTGCGTACTTTATGAAAACCGTGGTTGCCAGCTGCACCTGGGTTTAAATGCAATAGTTGTAGTTGTTTATCGTACTGCACTTTTAATATATGAGAGTGCCCACAAATAAAAAGCTTTGGTGGTTTTTTCTGAATTTCCTCTTTAATTTTAGTGTTGTACCTGTATGGATAACCACCAATATGTGTTATCCAAACGTCAATATTTTCAATAGTAAACCGATTGTGTAAAGGAAATTCGGCCCTTATGGTTTTGTTATCAATATTGCCATAAACTGCCCGTAGAGGTTTTATTTTTTTAAGACTATCTGTAATTGTAATAGTACCAATATCACCTGCATGCCAAACTTCATCTGCTAGTTTTACATATTTTAATATTTTATCGTCTATAAAACCATGCGTATCTGATAATAATAAGATTTTTTTCACAGTCCAAAAATAGTGATAAGGAGAGAACTTTACAAAGTTGAAAGTAAGAGGAAGTTCTAAGAGAAGAAAAAAGATAATTCAAAAGCAAGCTTTTAGAACTAAGGTCTTGCAGTTTATACTTACGAAGAAGTTTTCAATAGTTTGAACAGTGATCAGTTACACTTAAATTTTAAACTTTTTTCCAAAGCTCTCGTCGGAATAAATTATGTAATTTTGAGAGCAATAAAAATTAAGTTTTTGAGATATTTTATAGAATTTGCATACAATGGTAAAGGGTATTTTGGTTGGCAAATTCAACCAGATGTAATTTCTGTTCAAGAAAAATTAAATCATGCAGTAAGTACAATTTTTCAACAAGAAATTGAAGTTGTTGGAGCAGGAAGAACAGATACAGGAGTTCATGCTTCTCAGATGTTTGCACATTTTGATGTTACTACAAAGATAGCAGGAGATATTGTTTTTAAGCTTAATTCAATTTTACCAAATGACATTACAGTTTGTAAGGTGTTTTTGGTTAAAGATGAAAAACATGCCCGTTTTGATGCATTAAGTAGGAGTTATGAATATAGAATTTATTTAGGTAGAAATCCATTTTTGTTAGATTTTACTTGGCAGATTCATTCTAAACAATTGGATGTTGTATCAATGAATAAAGCTGCAGATTTGTTGTTAAAGCACACCAATTTTCAAGCTTTCTCGAAAGTGAAAACAGAAGTGTATACGTTTAATTGCAATGTTACAGAGGCTGTTTGGAAAAAAAATGGAAATGAATTGATTTTTCACATTACAGCAAATCGATTTTTAAGAAATATGGTAAGAGCAATTGTAGGTACGCTAATAGATGTAGGTTTGAATAAAATTTCTATAAACGATTTTGAAGCAGTTATAAATAGTAAAGATAGAAGTAGAGCAGGTTTATCTGTTCCTGCAAAAGGCTTATTTTTAACAAAAATAAAATATTAGATTTTGGCTAGTAAAACAGGAAATCCATTTGATACCCAGATATTTTTACGCTTAATGGGTTATGCAAAAAAGTACAAACTTAATTTTTTTATAGCATCAAGTTCTACCATTATTCTAGCAGGCGTAGCCATTATTAATCCAATACTATTAAAACAAACTGTAGACAAATTCATCACTGAAAAAGATACTCAAGGCTTAATCCATAACATAATACTCATGATGGGTATTTTGATATTAGAAGTTTTGCTTCGCTTTACTTTTATCTATTTTGCCAATTGGGTAGGTCAACACATTATTAGAGATATACGAGTAAAAATATTTAGACATATTTTACATTTTAAAATGTCTTATTTTGATAAGAATTCTAATGGTAAATTGGTGACTAGAGTAGTTTCAGATGTTGAAACAATAGCTGCTTTTTTTAGCAACGGGGTTTTCACCATTTTTAGTGATATACTACAAATGTTTACTATAACTTTTGTAATGTTTTTTTTGAATTGGAAATTAGCTCTAGTAGCAATTTCTATTCTCCCGATTTTAATCTATGCAACACGAGTTTTTCAGAAAGCTATAAAACTAACCTTTCAAGAGGTTAGAAATCAAGTAGCCAATCTGAATGGATTTGTCCAAGAGCGAATTACAGGAATGAAAATTGTACAACTATTTAACAGAGAAAAAGTTGAATATGATAATTTTATGGGCATCAACGAAAAGCACAAAAAAGCATATATCAAAACTATTTGGTATTTCTCTATCTTTTTTCCAATTGCAGAGGTGTTGTCTTCTATAGGTATTGGGTTAATTGTTTGGTTTGGCAGCAAACAAATTTTAGGGTTAGAAGTTGTTGGTGTTGGTACTGTAATGGCTTTTGTTCAGCTTTCACAGATGTTATACAGGCCTTTACGTCAAATTGCAGATAAATTTAACCAGTTGCAAATGGGTATTGTTTCTGGTGAACGTGTTTTCAAGGTTATGGATACAGAAAGTTCAATCACCAAAAATGGATCAATACAGACTAGCGAATTACAAGGAAATATCTCTTTTAAGAACGTCTATTTTAGTTACAACAAAGGTGATGAGGTTTTAAAAGGAATTTCTTTTGATGTAAAAAAAGGACAAACGATTGCTATTGTTGGTGCAACAGGAGCGGGTAAATCGACTATTATCAATTTAATCAATCGTTTTTACGAAATTGATAGAGGTACTATTACAATAGATAATACCTCAATTAAAGATTATACGCTAGATAGTTTAAGACATCAGGTGGCTGTGGTTTTACAAGATGTTTTTTTATTTTCAGATTCTATAGTGAATAATATTACTTTAAAGGATGAGACTATTCGTTTAGAAGATGTTCAAAATGCAGCCAAAAAAATTGGGATTGATAAATTTATCAATACATTACCCAATGGTTATCACTACAATGTGAAAGAAAGAGGAGTAATGCTTTCTTCAGGTCAACGTCAATTGATCGCTTTCTTAAGAGCCTATGTTAGTAAACCAAGTATTTTAATTTTAGATGAAGCAACATCCTCTGTAGATGCACACTCTGAGCAAATGATTCAAAACGCAACAGAAGCAATTACAAAAGGTAGAACATCAATAATTATTGCACATAGGCTAGCAACAATTAAAAAAGCGGATAAAATTATTGTAATGGATAAGGGGGTAGTTGTTGAAGAAGGTACCCATAAGTCATTATTAGAAAACGAAAATGGCTACTATAAAAATCTTTACGATAAACAATTTAGTCACGAGAAAGCCTCTTAATTTAAGAAGAGTTGATACTTTAAAATACGATATTATTACTAGGATTTAAATTGCTCCCAAGATGAGTCTATGAGTCTTAAATTACTGCTTTTTGTAATTAGAAGATAACCAGTAGCAGGCTAAACCAAATCCTTTCTTAGTTTTTCGCTTAAGTCAGTAAGATTTTCAAATAACTCAAAACTACCATCCTTAATGTAAGAAATCTCACCAGTTTCTTCAGAGACACATAAACAAACAGCATCAGTTTTTTCTGAAACACCGATAGCAGCCCTATGCCTCAAACCAAAACGGGCAGGAATATTAACACTACTAGAAACGGGTAAAATTACACGAGTTGCTACAATAAAATTGTCTCTAATAATTAAGGCACCATCGTGTAAAGGACTGTTTTTATAAAAGATACTTTGTAAGATTGCGTCATTTATTTGCGCATTCATTACATCACCAGTATTAATTAAAAAATCTAAGCTACTTGTTCTTTCAATTACGATCAAAGCACCTGTTTTAGAGTTTCCCATTTTTTTACAAGCCTCTAAGATAGTTTCTGTATCTATATCTGAATTAATTTCTGTTTGTAAAAATTTCAACTGACGTAAAAAATTCTTTTTATTCGTAAAGTTTGTAGAACCAATCATTAACAAAAACTTCCTAATTTCTTGTTGAAATACGATAATTAAAGCAATAACACCTCCACCTAACAATTTACCGAGAATTTCACTGAGCATTTGCATTTTTAAAATTTCAGTAAGTTTCCAAATAATAAAAATGATAGTAATTCCCAAAATGATATTTATAGCAACAGTACCTTTTAAAAGTTTGTAAACATAGTAAAGTAATAATGCAACAAGAAGGATATCTAGAATATCAAGAAGAGAAAAGTCTATAAAATCTAGCATTTTTTTAGAATTTAAGCTAAAGTAGTAAAATTAGTTGGTAGTCAGTAGTTAGTTTACGGGAATCAATTGTCTTTAAAAATTTAGAACCTTTGTGATTTTTCGTTTTTTCAACTTTTAAATTATACAAAAACAGAATCCTATAAAAGATTGAATTTTAGAAATTTAACAGGTACATCTTTCCACAATTTTAACTGCCTCAACAGCCTCTTCTACATCATGAACCCGTAAAATATTACTTCCATTTAGTAATGCGATCGTGTTGGCTACAGTTGTTGCATTCAAGGCTTCTTTAGCAGTAATGTCTAAGGTTTTATACAGCATCGATTTTCTAGAAACTCCAGTTAAAATAGGGACATCAAGATTTTTAAATAAGGCTAAGTTTTGTAGAATTTCAAAGTTGTGACTTATCGTTTTTCCAAAACCGAAACCAACATCAATAATAATATCGTTTACTTGTAAAGCTCTTAACTTAAAAAGTTGTTCAGCAAAAAAAGAAATAATTTCAGTAACTACATTCTTGTAGTTAGGATTTTGCTGCATTGTTTGTGGTGTACCCAACATGTGCATAACAATATAAGGTACCTGTAATTGCCCAACAGTAGAAAACATATTTTCGTCCATTTTTCCTCCCGAAATATCATTGATCATAGCAGCCCCTAAGTCAATAGTTGCTGCTGCAACGTTACTTCTAAATGTATCAACAGAAATTAAAATATCATGAAAATGCTTTGTTAGTAGTTCAATAACAGGTACGATTCTTTGTAGTTCTTGTTCTTCAGAAATGTGACTAGCTCCAGGACGTGAAGAATAAGCACCAACATCTATAAATGTGGCTCCCTCTTGTAACATCCTTTCTACTTGATGTAGAATATCGCTTTCGTTTTTATACTTTCCACCATCGTAAAAAGAGTCTGGAGTAATATTTAAAACTCCCATCACCTTTGCAGAGGAAAGATCAATTAAATTACCTTTACAATTTATTGTCATATTAAGGATTTACAGTATTTGTTATAGCGTTTTTTGTTGAGGTTTGTATGTTGAAATCTTCTCCATTATACCTTTGACAGAGGTGTCTTCAATTAGTAATTTTCTGCTTTCAGGGTTTAAATACCCTTCTTTTACCATTTTGTCTAGTTGCAGTAAAGTCATATCAAAAAAACCATTGATATTTAAAATAGCAATCGGTTTTTGTTCGATATCTAATTGATTAATAGTTAATGCTTCAAATAATTCGTCTAATGTTCCTAAACCTCCAGGTAAAGTAATGTAAGCATCAACCATTTTACTCATTAAAACCTTACGTTCGCTCATCGTTTTGGTAATCAACATATTTGACACTTCAGGATGTACAACTTCATCTTTTTTTAAAAGTTTAGGAATAACTCCAGTAACAGCTCCGTTTTGAGCTAAAATAGTATCCGCTAAAACACCCATCATTCCAATTTTTCCTCCCCCGTAAACTAATTCTATATTTTTATTTACAAAGTAATTCCCTAGCTCTATTGCAGCATCCTTATAAGTAGAATTAAAGCCTAAACTAGAACCACAAAAGACGACTATTTTTTTTATTACCACTAAAAATAAAATTTGAGTAAAAATAAACGAAACGCAGTAAGTTTTACTATTTTTGATGAAAATACTTTGTTTACAATGCAAAAAACTTCACTAGAATACGATACGGTTATTAAAGAGTGTAGCAGCTTATTTGAGAAAAAAATGACGGACTATGGGAGTGCATGGCGAATTTTACGTTTACCATCTTTAACGGATCAAATTTTTATAAAAGCACAGCGCATTCGTCAATTACAAGAAAATGAAGAACGTAAAGTAGAGGAAGGAGAGAAATCGGAATTTATAGGGATTGTTAATTACTCTATAATGGCATTGATCCAACTAGAATTAGGTGTTGCAGAGCAACCAGATTTATCTGCACAAAAAGCAATAGAGCTCTATAAAAAGCATAGTAAAATTACCAAAGAATTGATGCTAAATAAGAATCATGATTATGGTGAGGCTTGGCGAGATATGCGCGTGTCTAGCCTAACAGATTTGATTTTGCAAAAGCTACTTCGTGTCAAACAGATTGAAGACAATAAAGGAAAAACTCTAGTTTCTGAAGGAATAGATGCAAATTATCAAGATATGATTAATTACGCAGTTTTTGCGATGATTCATTTGGAGGAATAACAAAGATTTTGAATCGCGGAAAAGTTTTATTGTGTTCATATAAAAAGGCATTTTTTTAGTGACAACTGACTACTATTTAAAGACTGAATAAAAATGAAAATATTTGTACAAATAACTAGAATTATTGTAGGAGCTTTATTTGTTTTCTCTGGTTTTGTAAAATTGATAGACCCAATTGGTTCTCAGTATAAATTTCAAGAGTATTTTTCTGAAGCTGTTTTAAATCTAGAATTTTTAATTCCATTAGCACTTCCTTTTGCAGTTTTTTTGATTATAGCAGAAATCCTTTTAGGAGTAATGATTTTAATTGGTTATAAGCCAATTTTTACTATTTGGAGTTTGTTTTTTATCACATCAATATTTCTTTTTCTAACATGGTATTCAGCATATTATCATAAGGTAACTGATTGCGGTTGTTTTGGAGACGCTATAAAACTATCTCCTTGGGAAACCTTTTATAAAAACATAATTCTTATTTTTTTAATAGTAATTTTAATCGTAAAGTCATCTTTAGTGAAACCTATTTTTGGTGGAAAAATCCCAAAACTGATTGCTTTTTTGTCCCTTGGGGTTTTCTTGTTTATCGTTCAGCATGTATTAACTCATTTACCAATAATAGATTTTAGACCATATGCTATTGGAAAAAATATTAAAAAAGGAATGGAATATCCAGAAGATGGTAGTATTCCTTCAGTTCATGATTTTATGTTAGAAGATGAACAGCAAGATTTGGCTCCACTTTTACTAGAGAAAGAAAAAGTAGCGCTAATTATTGTATATAATTTAGATAAATCCAATGAAAATGGATTTTCATTTGTAAAAAGATTTGCGCTAAAAGCAAAAAAGAGAGGTTATGAAGTATATGGAGTTTCAGCTTCTTTTTCAGATGATCTTCTAGAAGCAAAAGAAAAGTTTAATCTCCCTTTTGAATTTTTGTTTTGTGATGAGACTACCTTAAAGACGATGATTCGTGCCAACCCTGGAGTAATGATTCTTAACAAAGGCACAGTAGTTGATAAAAGAAATTGGGTAGATGTTGATGAAATAAAGCTATAGCTATTTAGCAAACATAAAAATACTTAACCTCATAAATACCAAAAAAAAATTCTGTGTAACGAGTTTTTAAAGTATCTACCACTTTAGTGTTAGGATAGTAGTTGCTTCTATTAGCGTTTCTTTGGAATTTCGAGTATCGAGTGTTTTTCGTTCAAAATTTATAAAAACACCAAAGACTCTTAGATCAAAAAACATTTAAATGGGGGTATACTGTAAAGAAGTAACACAAATCCTTTAAAAAGCGAATCGTTAAGAAAATGTGTTATTACATTGGGCTTTTCAAATTTTATAACTGTTGGTTCTAATTTAGTTTAGGTAAGAGCAATAAGACATTTAGATAATTTTCTATTTTCAGACTCCCTCTTTTCTTATATTCGTAGAATGAAACAACTATTACTCGTATTTGTTGGAGGAGGTGTTGGAAGTGTACTTCGTTTTTTAGTAGGAAAATTGTTAAATCCAGCGATTACAAATTTTCCATTAGGAACATTTGTTGTAAATGTATTGGGTTCTTTGTTTATTGGATTAATTATTGGGATAGCTTCTAAAAACCAAATCCTTTCACAAAACTACACTTTACTTCTGGCAACTGGTTTTTGTGGAGGTTTCACTACTTTTTCTTCATTTGCTTTCGAAAATCAGCAATTATTAGCTTCTGATAACTTGTTGTCATTTATCTTTTATACCCTAGCAAGTCTAGTTGTTGGGTTTTTAGCTGTCTTTGCTGGGTTGTACATCGTGAAATTAGCATAATAAATTAGTAGATACTGAAAATACATACTATTTTCTGTTTGCACAGGTTTGTTTATGGTACGAAATTTACCTCTGTCATTAATATTAAAAAGAAATTAACAAAATGTTACATTTGGTCTTTCAGTTTAATGAGAATACTATCATTTATTCAATAAACCATAGGTTTTCAGTTTAAAAAATGTTAATGGTTTTTAAACTTTTTTACCCCAGCTTTAACGGCTACATTCAAATGGTTTTTACTTGGAACTAAAGGGCAAGAATAATTATCATTATATGCACAATAAGGATTATAGGTGTTGTTAAAATTTAATATGATACGATTTGCTTTAATATCGTATGTTTTTATATCCATATACCTACCACCTCCATAAGAAGTTTCACTACTGGTGTCATCTGTAAAAGGTACAAATAGCTCATCTTTATACGTTAAATTTTTAAGTCCCTCCTGGCTTTGATAAACTGTTAATTCACAATCCATACCTTTTAATACAAATTGTAATTTTCCGTATTCTTTGTACAAAGGGGTTCTATCTGTAGTAGTTGCCATTCTAAAAATTGGAGCATTAGCTGTTTTAATAAATGTTGCTTGTACAATAAAAGACGAATCTACAGGGAAAAAATTTAAACCCTTAAATTTTTTTAAAGCTCTCTTTTTTAAGGGAGATTGAGAAGCATCCATATACATCATATTTAGTGATTTTTGGTAATTTGTTTTACCGGGAATTTCACGTTTTCCTTGACTTTTACAGGCTGCAAAAAAAAAGATGCAAAAAAGAAGTAATATGTTTTTCATAGTGTAAAAATACTACCAAATAAAAATAAATACTATATTTTTTTAAGTATATTAAACGTAAATTAACTAAGGTAATCTCTTTAATTTTTGAATTGTCTTCGATAGGTTTAGGCTGATAGTTTTTTTAAATTTTATTCGTTGTAGTAGAGTGCGCATTATGGGGTAATTGTCAAAAACAGTTGTTATCGTTTTGTTTTTTAGCGTTTGAAACATTTATCCGATCTAAATAGCGCTACTTTAAACGCTTTAATGACGAAGAAAACCTGGTGGTACTTAAGGTTAATTTTCAGTCGAAATAAAACCATATTTACAGCCATCTTCAGAAAAATGCTTGTTTTAATTTGTAACAAGCTCTTAAGGAAACAAAATTAGCTGTGATTCAACCGTCTTTTGAAGCTCTTTTGATGAAAAAAAAGTAAGTACAGGAAGCGCTATAAGTTCCTGAAAAATCAAATTTATTTCCCTTATTTTTGCAACATATGCAGGAGACAAAAAACTTACAGTTGACAGACTGGTTGCCAACTACAAAGAAGGAAGCCAAAATTAGGGGTTGGAACGAATTGGACGTGATTTTATTTAGTGGAGATGCCTATGTAGATCATCCTTCTTTTGGACCAGCAGTAATAGGAAGAATTTTAGAAAGCTATGGTTTGAAGGTAGCTATTGTACCGCAGCCTAGTGTAAATGATAACCTGCAAGATTTTACCAAATTAGGAAAACCACGTTTGTTTTTTGCAGCTACAGGTGGTTGTATGGATCCTATGGTTTCTAATTATACTGCAAGTAAAAAAAGGCGTGA
>Ga0209653_1003512_pt1 | contig 10654 bp, 8 predicted proteins | sample SaaInl6LU_22_DNA_FD_184644 | JGI IMG/M metagenome (GOLD analysis project Ga0209653, IMG submission 184644) | Marine microbial communities from expanding oxygen minimum zones in the Saanich Inlet - ESP_116LU_22_DNA (SPAdes) (version 2) | ecosystem: Environmental > Aquatic > Marine > Intertidal... | reverse complement strand
ACTGATTGCTGAAATGAAGAAGGTAATCAGACACGCAGGTGATATGGCAGTTATTGGACCTATCATCAAAGATTTGGTAGATACCTCAGTAAAGAACGATGATGCCTTAATCAAGATGGCAGCAATCGCCCAACGAATCATTGGTGCTCAGCACAAAGCAGAAGGTGATACTGGGTTCTTAACCGATGAAGAAAAAGAACAACTTCTAAAACAATTAGATGAAACCATCGCAGAAGTGGCCGATGAGCAAGATTTAAAGGTTGATGAACTTACAAACGAAATAGAAGAACTTAAACAAAAGGTAGGTAAGTAATGAGTAAAAGAACGTCATCTTCTAATAGTAGTTTTTTCGGAAATAAGAATGATAAATTATTCGCAAGAAAGTTTAAAACAGGTGTTGTCGTATTTGTTCACTTAGATGATTCTAAATTTGATACAATTACAATACCAGATGATATTTCAGATTCGGTATCTGATAAAGAATCTCTTTTAGGTTATGCAAAAATCGTAGAACGAGGAGATGCCTCATATGATTTAGCTGATGTTCCTTTTTATCCACCATATGATAGCGAAGAGGGTTTGCCAATTCTCGGAGAAACTGTTGAATTAATTCGATTAGGTGGAAACTATCATTACAAAAGAATATTTAACATTGATATTAACAAAGGTAATGCCATTGAAGATGCATTATTATTAGGATTACCAAGTGAGAACACAGAGAATAATTCATCAGAATATGGAGAAACCTCTGCAACAGGTACACCAAATGGAGGTGGTAATGAAGATAGAAAAAATAAACTTGGTGAATATTTTGAAGCAACTCAAATAAATCCTTTAAAATATTACGAAGGTGATAAAGTTATACAATCACGATTTGGCCAATCAATTCGTTTTAGTGGATATAATAATGAAGAAAATGTATTAGCTCCAACTATTATAATTAGAAATAGGCAAAACGATAAATCAATTGAAGATTTAAAAGAATTTGAAATTACTGAAGAAGATGTAGTAGAAGATGGTTCTACTATTGCAATTACAAGTGGTGATTATTTGTTAGGATTCACACCTGGTACAGAGGATATCCCATTTGAAACCGAACCAGTATATCATGAACCACCCGAAGAATTAAAAGGTACTGACCAAATCTTAATTAATACTGGTAGACTTATTTTATCATCTAAAGATTCTGAGATGATATTTTATTCTAAAGGTCAGTATTCATTCATATCCGATGGTAAACTTACTATTGATAATGGCTTAGATGGTGCTGATATGGATTTCAATGGAGATGTTAGGATTACTACTAATGATTTTAATACATACATACTTGGGGGTGCTGGTGAAATTTATTTAAATACCGAAGAAACAACGGAGCCATTAGTACGAGGTGAAACTTTAAAATCACTATTAGAACAACTAATTGATGAAATAAATAAACAAATATTCATGACACCTGCAGGTCCAACATCACCTGGTCCAACAAACGCTCCAGCTTTTAATCAGATTAAATCAAAGTTAGATACATTTTTATCTACGTTAAACTATACGGAGTAAAATGTCTTTCCAAACGCTTAAAGCAAATATGTTAAACTATATGTCCAATCAAAATGGAATCGGGGCATATACTGATTTTGCACTTAAACTAACTACTGAATATGATTCTTGTATAAAACGAGGATATCAAACAATAAATCTAATTCCATTATTAAGTGGTAACGTTGCTACGATGAATGCATTGGTTGCAACCGCATGTACTATTGCGTTAACAAAAAGAGAAGGAAAACATACGTTTATAGATGATATTGGAAAAGCGGTACTTGCTTACTGGTCACCCGCTTTTCTTCAACCTGGTGCACCTCCTATTACTCCTGCGACTGGAGCTGTTGTAAATATAACAACCGTCAGTGCTCTGTGTATGAGTCCAGGTAGTTGGACACCTGTTGGGCCGTTAACACCAACTGATAATACTTCTTTATTTTTGGATTTATTAATATCTTCTATGCAATCACACATAACTACTTTGGTATTTCAATATACTACTGTTTCACAATATCCAGGAGTACCACCACCGATAGCACCTGGTGTTTTAGTGGCAAATGGATATACTGTTCCTGGTTAAACAACTATAAAAAACAAAAGAATATATTTATATTAAGATAAAAGAAAATAAATTAAAATGGATTCGAAACAATTAGTAAAAGTTATCAAAACTATTGTAGAAGCTGAAGTAGCTAAAAAGCATGAATCGTTCCTTACTAAAACTTTTCCAAAGATTTTAGAAGAGGAGGTTAATCGTAGAGTCAAAACTCTATTGGAGGAGAAGGGGGGTGTTGTTGCTTCCTCCACGCAAATCGTGGAAGAAGAAGTAGACCCATTTCAAATGGCAGAACAGGTTTTACAAGAAGAAAGAGAACAACCTAAAAGACAGTTTACAAAAAATTCTGTTTTAAATGAGGTATTAAATAACACACAACCATTTACATCTGCACAAAGAAAAGGTGGTATGGAACAAAAATCTGTATTAGATAAATTCCAACAACCTGTAAATGAAAGTATGGATAAAACTGTAACATTTAACTCTCAAGGTGCACAGGGTGGTACTGATATGATGAGAGCTCAGATGGCACAGAAAATGGGTTATGGTAGTATGACAAAAGGACCAAGTAAAGCAGGACTTGGTGTTCAAACAGGATTGCCTGGTTTAGATAGAATTCTAAATAGAGATAATTCTGAACTTGTAAAAAAGTTTAAAAGATAATGGTTGATGGATTGATTATAGTAGTAATGGGAATTGTTATTATAATGGCAGTGCTTCAACAATTTTTTAAATAGGAAATAATAATATGGCATATGTTCTTGGTAGAAAAGTAGTAAAAGATGGAGAAGAATTTGATTCTTATGCATACGGTATTACCCTACCTTTAAAAAGAGGTGAGACTGGGTTCTTTGAACAAGCGTTCACTTCAGTAGAACAGGCAAAAACAAATTTGAGAAACTTATTATTAACTGCGAAAGGTGAACGAGTAATGCAACCTAATTTTGGTTCTGGATTACATAGTGTTTTATTTGAACAGATAGATGATGCAAGATTTGAAGATTTGCTTAAAAAAACGATTTTAGATAGTGTATCGTTTTGGTTACCATATATAGATATAAAAGATATTGAAGTTGAGATTACAAATGAGTTACGAGATAATAATCAAGCTAATTTGAATCTTACATTTACAGTTGGTTCGGAAATTGATTTACAAGAATTAACATTTACAGTACAAGGATAATAAAAGATGGCATTAAATTCAGCAACAACAAAAAGTAATAAGGGAAGGGATATAAAATATCTAAGTAAAGATTTCTCTAAGTTTAGAGCTAATTTACTTGAATACGCAAAAACATATTTCCCACAAACTTATTCTGATTTTAATGAAGCATCCCCAGGTATGATGTTTATTGAAATGGCATCCTATCTTGGAGATATACTTTCTTATTATACAGATGATTCTTTAAAAGAATCACTCATGATGTATGCGGAAGATAAACAAAATGTAATAGCTCTTGCAAATTATTTAGGATATAAACCAAAAGTTACTTCACCTTCTATTGTTACACTAACTGTATATCAATTAGTACCCGCAATTGGTTCTGGTGCTGATATTAGACCTGATTCTGAATACTACCTTAGAATTAAAGAAGGTATGGGTATAAATTCATCTAAAACAAATACCAAGTTTAGAACAACAGAATTGGTAGATTTTAATGATGATACTGATAGAGAAATTACTGTTTATAGTAGAACTCCATCTACAAACGAACCTACACAATATCTTATTAAAAAGAAAGTAAAGGCAATATCTGCTACATTAAAAACTATAAATGTAACATATACTACACCTAAGAAATTTTCAAAAATTGATATTGCTGATAAAAATGTAATTGATATTTACGATGTTCGAGATACAAATGGAAATAAATGGTATGAAGTTCCTTATCTTGCACAAGAGATGGTATATGTAGATTATGCTAACGATACTCAAACGGATAAAGATTTACATCAATTTAAAGATTCCGTATCAAGTATTTTAAAATTATTAAAAACTTCAAGAAGATTTGTTACTAAAAGAAATGATGATAATACAACAAGTATTATTTTTGGTGGTGGTAATTCAACCTCTTCGGATGAAACTCTTATACCAAACTTTAAAAATGTTGGATTGGGATTAAATTCATCAATAGATAGATTGGGAGCATCATTTGACCCATCTAATTTTTTATCTACAAAATCGTATGGACAGGCCCCATCAAACACAACACTAACTGTGAGATATTTAGTTGGTGGTGGGGTTGAATCGAATGTATCCAAAGGTGAATTAACAACAATCGATAGAATTGAGTTTGATGATGATGTTAAAACTTTTGTGGGAGATGATTTAAAATTATACAATAGAATTAAAAGTTCAGTTGCGGTTGATAATGAAGAACCAGCAACAGGTGGTAGAGGTGCAGAAACGATTGAGGAAATACGAGAAAATTCTCTCGCAATGTTTGGTTCTCAGAACAGAGCAGTAACTCGTAAAGATTACCAAGTAAGAGCTTTAGCATTACCACCAAAATATGGTGGTATTGCAAAGGCATATTGTGCACCAGATGGTGAATTAGATAACAATTCCCCATCATCTATACTTAATAACCCAGAGTCATTAGAAGAGTTTGCAGGATTGGTACAATCTCTTAAAGAAAGTAATTCAACTGAGCAGGAAATTAAAGATGAAATAAAAAGATTTTTAGGTGGTAAGAAAAACAATCCTGGTGAAAAGAATAATCCGTTTGCAATAAATCTATATGTACTTGGATATAATTCTAACAAAAATCTATCAACACTTAATAGAGCTGTTAAAGAAAACTTAAAAACTTATATTAGTGAATTTAGAATGCTAACCGATGGTGTAAATATTATCGATGGTTTTGTTATTAATATTGGAGTGGATTTTGAAATAAGAACATATGGAGGATATAATAAAAGAGAAGTTCTTGCAAAATGTATATCTGAATTGAAAGAATATTTTAATATTGATAATTGGACATTTAATATGCCTATTAATATTTCTGAAGTTGAACTAACAATTGCTGGTGTAGAGGGTGTACAATCAGTACCGAAATGCGAAATTACAAATAAATGTTTAGGTAATTATTCTGTACATTCATATAATATATCAGATGCAACAAAAGGGAAAATGGTATATCCATCTTTAGACCCATCGGTCTTTGAGGTTAAATTTCCTAATAAAGATATAAAAGGGAGAGTTCTATAATGTATTACTTTATAACAGCATCTAAAGATGCAACGATTTACTTACAACAACCAACTCAGAACACTGGGTTAGATGAAGTATTAGAAGTTTCCAAAACTTATTATGGGAATCTTAAAGATACTGCTAGAACTTTAATTAAGTTTGAAACAACTAATCTTTCATCATCTATCGCTAGTGGTGATGTAACAATGAGTTCTGCTGAACTACTTTTAAAAGAAGTAGAATCAAATGAAATTCCAATTGATTATTCAATCTATGCTTATCCTGTTTCTCAATCTTGGGATATGGGAATTGGAACTCGTTTCGATGATATTACAACAGATGGTGTTTCTTGGAACAAAAGAACTACAAATACAGATTGGCTGATTGCAGATTATGCTACAGGTACAACAGGCTCTTTTAATGGAAAGGGAGGAACTTGGTACACTGGTTCAGCTTCATCTCAAAATTTTTCATATGAATCTTCTGATATTGAAATGAATGTAATTACTTCTCTAAACTCATGGATAAGTGGTTCTATTCCAAATGAAGGATTTATTATAAAACATGATTCGGTTTTAGAAAACGATACTGAAGATTATGGACAAATAAAGTTTTTCTCGAAAGAAACACATACAATATATCAGCCTAAAATACGAATTGGTTGGGATGATTCTTCTTTCTCAACTGGCTCATTAACAGAACTTACCGCTGATGATATTCATATAACATTCAAAAGATTAAAGACCAGATACAAGCGTGGAAGTAAACCTGAAATCCGAGTTTTTGGTAGAGAGAAATATCCTCTCAAAACATATACCAACAGTTATTCTTATACTGATGTAAAATATTTACCATCTACTACTTATTATCAAGTAAAGGATGCTATTACAGAAGAAGTAATAATTCCATTTGGAGATTATACAAAAGTATCTTGTGATTCAAATGGAAACTACTTTAAACTCAATTTAACAAATTGGGAAATTAACAGAGATTATTATATTGAAATTAAAGTTGATAGAAGTGGTATAATTGAATACTTTGAAGATAGGGATTTAACTTTTACCGTAGAGAATTAAAATGGGATTAAAAGATAGATTTAGAATTGATGAACTTGTAAAAAAAGGTTCGGCTGCTATTCCACGAGATAAAGCTGGTGGTATTGTTGTGCGAAGATTACAAGGTAAACAAATTCCCCCATCGTTACCTCCAAGAGATGCAGAAGAATTTTTTAGAAGAAAAAGAAAAAATATACCTACTCCGATAAAAAAACCGATTCCATTCAAACCATATGGTCAGGAACCTATTACTAAAAAAACAGTCTCACCAAGATATAAACATGAACTACCTCCGATAAAGGATGAAGATGTATTAAACATTAACCAAAATTCTTTTGCGGGTGAAACTTCTGGATTTTTAGAAAAACCTATCTACAACGAAGAAGAACTTAAAAAGGCAGTAGATGTAAAAGTTGATGAATTAATCAAACCAAAAAAACAAAAAAAAGGTGATTTCATACCAAAGCCAAGGTTTGATAGATTACAAGAAAGGTTTGATTCTGCTTCTCTACAAATACAAGATTTATCAGTTCAATTAGCAAATGAACAAAGTATAGTACAAACCCAAGAAGGTGAGATAAATGGATTAATAACTCAGATAGATTCTTTACAAGCTCAAGTAGATGCAAAACAAGCAGAGTTAGATACACTCTTAGTTAGGTTTAATCAATTACTTGAGGATTATCAAAATTCGGTAATACGAGGAACGAAAGAAGGTATTGAGAGAGTTTCTTTAACTGCTCAAGTTAGAGGATTACAGGCTCAAAAAGAAACCCTTCAGGCTCAGTTAACTGCTCAACAGGATATTGTACAATCCTTACAACAACAGGCAGAAATACAACAACAAGTTACTGAAGCTCAAGCTGAAGCTGCTGAAGAAAGATTGGAACAGGCAAAGAAAACTAATTTATTAGATATTGTTGGAGACAGACCTCAATATGAAGTTAAAGGAAATATAGCTTGGGCATCTAAGGCGAGTAATAAAAATGTCAAACCACAATGGCCTGTTTATTGGGATGATAGAAGGAAAGGACCAAAAGGAATTCTTTCTGGTATGGTATTTGATTTCTTTAATATTGGAGATGAAAGTGTAACCTTAAATGTTACTGAAGAGGTTCTTAAAAAAGGAAAGTGGTTAACTGGTGTTCCTCGTTCATTAACCATACCAAAGAGTCCAGATGCCGGTTCAACCCCTGGACAAAAAAGTATAACATTGGGAAGAGGTAGTACTGGTAAGGGAACGTATGAAACTTTAATTAAATTTAAAAATCCAAATACAGGTGAAGAATTAAAAATAAAAACTCATTACTGGCAGGCAAGACGTAGAAGAAAAACCTAATAGATTATGGCTATAACTAATTTTAAAGAAATATTAGACAGGCGAGGATATCTCGTAGATTCTGAAGATAGAAATATTTTTGAAAAAGAAATCAAAAAATCTAACTTTGGACTGGGGTATTCTGATATGATTGAATTCATTCTATATGATTCAAATGATAATCAACTGCCTCAAGGTGAAGATGGTAAGATGGTCAGATATATTAGTATTGATGATGTCAATTTTAATGAATATTTTTTAATATCAGATAACAATTATACTAAAAAAAGAAACGGAGCTGGTGAATATTTAATTGATTTAGAAAGATTGATTTCTGAAGCAGGATATTCTAATGGTATTTTTAAAACACAAGTAACTCTACTAAACAGAAGAGTAGGTTCAGAAGAAGTAAATACTGATAAATTATGGATACATGAAATATCACCAAGTAGAACTGAAGTTCGTGTACTTCCTCTTAAAAATAAAAACAATCAAGATTTATTAAAAAGATATGGTATTTTTACCGATGCTGGTAATTTTAGAGATGATACAATTTACGCAGCAATTCCTTTTATAGAAAATGTAGATGTTCAAGCTGCATTTGATTCTTTTATTAGAAGTAAAGGACGAGTTAGAGAAGGTAGACAATATATTAATTTAATAAAATCAGAATTTAAAGTAAATGATGTAGAATTTTTATTCAAACAAATTCGAGATAGATATATAGAATCTATGAAAAACTTTATTAATGGTAGAGTTTGGAATATATTAGATATAAACTATGGTAAACCGATTGGTAAATCTGAAAAACTTGAATTATCAATACCTACTATTCGAATTACTGCAATGCAATGTCTTACTAATTCAATAGAATATTATTTACCAAAACGAGATATACGAGAAGTTAGTGGTCTTACTAAAAAAGAACAAGAATCATTTGATAAAGTAAAAGAAATTTTAAAATCAGCTGTTTCAGATAGTGAATTTGAATCTACCATACCAAGTACAATAGATGCGGTTGTTAGGGGATGCATGGACCCGAAAGCTAAAAACTATAACCCTTCTGCAAAAGAAGATGATGGTAGTTGTTCTTATGGTAGAAGAGATATTGACCCAATAGACCAAGAAGAAATACCTGATATTATAGTTGACCCACCTGCAATAAAAGGTTGTACAGACCGTGCCGCTTTAAATTATAATCCGAAGGCGGAAGAGGATGATGGTAGTTGTCAATATAAACAAACTCCAAGACAAGTAACAAAAACTTACTATGTCTGGTCACCAACTGCTGAATGGAAATGGAAACAAAAAGGTGAAATCAAATCTGCAAGTGGTAATGAATATGATTCATTTAAAATTACATATGATATCGGAACTTATAAATTTAAAGGAGATATTAGAGAAGTTCCAAAGGTTAGAAAGCCAGAACCAAAGATTTTTAGTTATATAGTTACCAATGTAACCTATGATACTGACTCACGACCTTTTCTACAAATATTAAGGGGCCGAGGTAAAGGTAAGGATGGATATAGAAACGAAGTTAAATTCGAAGATAGATTGTTTACCCGTAAAGGAAACCCAATTACATTTACATATAAAGATAAACTTGGAAATAATAAAACAAGTTCAACTGTTGAAATAGGTGAAAGTGTAGTAGTTTGTGCAATAGAAAATACAATTTCTCCAATACCAGGAGTTACTATTGTTAAAAGTGGTGCATGTAATACAATAATAGACCTACCACCAAGAAAAATATTCGGATGTACAGACCCTACAGCTTTAAACTTTAATAGATTGGCTGAAATTGAGGATGGAACTTGTAAGTATAAAATAATAATAGAACCAATCCGTGGATGTACTGATTCTAAAGCATTAAATTACAATTCAAACGCAACTCAAGATGATGGAACTTGTAAGTATCCAGACCCTCCACCTCCACCAGTACTTTGTAATGACCGTAAGGCATTAAACTATGGAAAACCTGGTCTTTGTAGATATCCAAAACCACTATTACGTTGTACTGACCGTAATGCAATAAACTATGGAGAGGCGGGGGCTTGTGTATATAATAGACCAAAACCAACACCACCACCAAGACGTAGTGGCGGAGGCGGCGGAGGCGGCGGAGGTAACAGAGAACCAGCCGGTTTAGCTGAATCGCAATTCGATATAGATGTAGAAAATATAAATCCGTTTACAAACAGAGGAGATTTTGTACTTAGAACAGTTAATGATAGAAACTTTAGATAAAAATATTTATATAGGTAACTTAGGATACTAAATGGCAAGAAACAGAAACATATTTGACCGAGATTTGGGAGATTTCGATTCCGGGAGAGATGACCTACAATATGGTGAAAACTGGAATGGATTTCGCAGTTCTACTGAGGTGTTTTTAGACCCAATCGGCGGAGGTGGTGGAGGTGGAGGCCGCGGTGGTAGTAGTACACCTATTATCGGTGGATGTACTGACCCTAAAGCAAAAAATTACAATGCAAGAGCAACTAAAGATAATGGTACTTGTTTATACTTCGAACCAATAGAAGAACCTATTATAAAAGTTGTACCTGGTTGTACTGACCGAACTGCTCTTAATTATAATCCAAAGGCTACCTTTAATAATGGTACTTGTAGATATCGAACAGTAGAACCTATCAGTACTTATAACAATTACAACGCACCTGTACGAGTAACGGTAACTTCTAATAATGGAGCTGCTACTGTTTTTGTAAATGGAGAATCTACTTCATTATCAACTACTCATGTGTTAGAGTTTACTGAAAAAGAACTATTAACTCCAAAATTAATAACAGTAAAAAAATCTGGATATACTTCAAAAGATGAATATAAAATATCTGCTTATAAAAAATCATACGAAGTACCAGTAAAAAAACTTCCTATAATATCAGTATCAGATAGACCAATACCAACACCACCACCTCGGCCTATAACAAGACCTAATTTATTTGCAGGTGGTTTATTCGGAGATAATA
>Ga0209653_1003509_pt1 | contig 10667 bp, 13 predicted proteins | sample SaaInl6LU_22_DNA_FD_184644 | JGI IMG/M metagenome (GOLD analysis project Ga0209653, IMG submission 184644) | Marine microbial communities from expanding oxygen minimum zones in the Saanich Inlet - ESP_116LU_22_DNA (SPAdes) (version 2) | ecosystem: Environmental > Aquatic > Marine > Intertidal... | reverse complement strand
CACTGCGCTTCATTTTGTAAGATCCGATGCGTTCGAAGGTACTCCGAAGACGCTTGATATCAATTTCCTGTTGAAAACTCGAAATCATTGTGATTGTGGTGATTTTAACCCAAGAAGGTCTGATGTCTTCTGGGAGAGCATTTCGTATCTCATCCAATGTCAAAAGGTACGAAAAACTATTATTTGCAATAGATGAAAACATTTTGACTTGTGTTTTCAATTATCTAACTTCACTTAGGTTTTCGATATTTAAAGAAGACGATATAGAGTCAAGTAATGTGTTCCTTCTTAAAGTCGGCCAAATATATACACGATGTTGAATCTGACTTAGCTTATGTCGAAATTGTGTATGATCGTTATATCAAAGGGGATGGATATCAGACTTTTACAGATTACATCAATACAGAACCACTTGGGAATTGGATTCACGTAGAATCGAAAAAACGTTCTATCCAATATGAAAAGTTTCTGGACTCGATGGTAAAAAAGACACTTGAAGTGAGGCAGCGCATGGCAGAACTTGTACTTGACAATTTACTTTCATACGAACCAAGTGATAGGGTATATGTGCGGATAGCGAATGCCACCAAAATCTTAGATCCAACATTCCAACCACCCCATGTAAATATGGAGAGTGCTTGGCATATGGAGTATATCAAGAAACTGTGCAAAAAATATATAGCTCAAGCTATTCAGGAATGCATGAAAAAGTCTCGCCTCGAATACTTCTTCAACGTCTTACGTATAATAGAACTAGAGCAATCACGAGGATGATCAAAAAAATCCAGAAATACGGAACACTCTTATTCGAGACACCCACAACAACCTCCTTTCGACCCTGCTTCACGGGTCGCGTAAAACCATAATCAATATTCCGCTGTGGTCGCACCTTCTTCTTGATGAGGCAAGGTACCTGCTCATCTTTGCATAGACCAGTCGTACAGAACACACTCTTCTTCACGACTGGGACCTCTATGGATTTTTTAACCTCGACAAAATCCTCAAAATTACCTGTCTGTCGCACACCTCCTGGAAGGGAGAAGTCGTGAGTGACAAATGGGTTAACGTCATTGATAGCATCGTCGTCGTTGAGCATATAATGACTCATCGCTGTTACTACTACTTCAGATTATAATTCTTGTCATGCATTTTAGACCGATGTTCCTCCCACATTTTGTCTAGATCTACGTTCAGCATATGTGCAAGCTGAAAGAGGTAACTAAATACGTCACCCATTTCCATCATAACATCAGTACCCCTTTCCTTCTTCAGGTTTGTTTTTTTGTACGTTCGTTTGTACTGACGAATGGCCGACGCGAGTTCTCCAAACTCTTCAGTCAGTAAAAGCCATACAGTATCTACTGCTGCCCGATCCCAGCCCTTAGATTTACATACTTTTTCAGTTTCGTGTTTGTAATAGTTTAGACTCATGACTTAGTAGTTACTGAATCATAATCTTTAATTGATACCGATCTTGTTATTAAAATCAATTTTTTTGCCGACAGTGCTGGTATTAATTGGTTGATCCAGGGGAACACTGATAGTCTCGATGTCACGGGCATAAGCAATGTATTGAGATACACCTGTTTGAATTTGAGACAGCGCGGTCGCGATGACCCGAGTGTTCATCTCCTTGACCTGCTCATTCACCCGAGAATAGTGATCACCCGAATTGTTGATGAACACCATCCGCATGATGCCGTACAGATCATCGGCATTTTGGTAGTCGATGGCGATACCAGTCTTGTCCTTAAAAGTTTGACGGATTCCCCGCTGGAGAAGATTCCGGTTAAAGTCCGAGAAGAAAAGTGTATTCAATGGAGTCTCACACTGCTGGATCGAGTCGAGGTGGAGACTATCACACATTTAATATACACCTCGAAAAAAATTATATGTAGATAGTAAATGCTGAACTTTGCTGACTTTAATGAAGTGTACGCCAGCAAGCCACCAACTTTCGAGGAAATACCATGCAAGCCCCCAGCCTGCTTCGTGGGTTCTTATGCCCCCGTGGCCAAGGCTGGTGAAACCGGTCCCTTCTACGTGAATACCTATCTTCTTCAACCCAACCGCAAGTTCGAGACTTTCGGGACCGTTCCAGTGCGGAGCAAGGATCTTGAATGCAAGAAATAAGTTAAAAATAAAAGTGGAACAGTAGGTATATGAGGGTCATTAAACGCTCAGGTCGTATTGAGGATATGAAATTTGACAACGTCACCAATAGGATCAAGAATTTAACGTATGGACTCTCTGATAAATGTGATTCGTCCAAAGTGGCACAGCAGGTATTTTCGTCTATGTATGACAACATCACTACACAAGAAATTGATACCCTTTCCGCCGAAATTTGTGTTGGAATGATCACATCAGACCCAGATTACGAAACCCTGGCGACCCGGATCGTTGCGAGTAATATCCAAAAAGTGTGCCCTAATAACTTCCATCTCGCGATGCGAAAACTTCACAAGGCTGGGGTTGTCACAGATGAAGTCGTAGAAGCTGCACAACAGGTTAAGGGTGCAATTGACAACGATCGTGATTTCGACTTTGGCTACTTTGGACTCAAGACACTCGAGAAGAGTTATCTTCAGCGTGTCGATGGAAAGCTTATTGAAACACCTCAATATATGTTCATGCGTGTTGCCATTGGTATTCATGGCAAGGATATTTCCAGTGTTCTCGATACGTATGACAAGATGTCCCGTGGTCTATTCATTCATGCGACACCCACACTATTTAATGCAGGCACCCCGCGCCCCCAAATGTCTTCTTGTTTCCTAATCGCAAACAAGGAAGATTCCATCAATGGTATCTATGGTACTCTGACTGAGTGTGCTCAAATTTCCAAATGGGCGGGTGGTATTGGGATGCACATCCATGATATCCGCGCAAATAAGTCCCACATCAGGGGTACAAATGGACAATCCGATGGTATCATTCCAATGTTGAGGGTATTTAACGCTACCGCGCGCTACGTTAATCAGGCTGGACGTCGTAAGGGTTCGATTGCGGTGTATCTTGAGCCTTGGCATGCCGATATCATGGATTTCCTCGAGTTGCGTCTTAACCAAGGTGACGAAGAGGCACGATGCCGAGATCTTTTTTCGGCTATGTGGATTCCCGACCTCTTCATGAAGCGAGTTGAGGAAGGTGGTACGTGGTCCCTGTTCTGCCCAGACAAGGCTAAGGGACTTTCAGATGTATATGGTAAGGAGTTTGAAGAGCTTTACACCAAGTACGAGGAAGATGGTCTCGCTAATGCGACCGTGCCCGCTGGTGACGTGTGGAAAGCGATTCTCAAGTCTCAAACAGAAACTGGAACACCGTACATGCTCTACAAGGATGCGTGTAACGCCAAGAGCAACCAGAAGAATTTGGGGGTCATTAAGAGTTCCAACCTTTGCACAGAAATCCTGGAATACACCGACAAGGACGAGACATCCGTGTGCAACCTTGCATCTATCGCACTCCCCAAGTATGTCGATAGGGAAACGAAGACCTTCGATTACGAGAAGCTCCATGAAGTCACGAAGACTGTCACGAAGAACCTTAACCGTGTCATCGATCGCAACTTCTACCCCGTGGAGACGGCGCGTCACTCGAACATGAAGCATAGACCCATTGGTCTAGGTGTCCAAGGACTCGCGGATGTCTTCATCCTCTGCGGTCTCCCCTTCGACTGTGAAGAGTCTCGTCTCATGAACGCCCACATCTTTGAGACTATGTATCACGCCGCCCTAGAGGCCTCCTCCGAACTGGCAGAGGTTGAGGGTTCCTACGAAAGTTTCGAGGGATCTCCCGCTTCTGAAGGTCTGCTCCAACCTGATATGTGGGAAGGGGAGACAAAGTTTAGTGGTCGATATGACTGGGACGTGATGCGGGAACGTGTCAAAGTGAAGGGTCTCCGCAATAGCCTTCTCATGGCACCAATGCCCACCGCTTCGACGGCTCAGATCCTGGGCAACAACGAGTGTTTCGAACCTTACACGACCAACATCTATCTCCGACGCACTCTCGCAGGTGAGTTTGTGGTCGTCAATAAGCACCTAGTGGATGACCTGAAAAGGGTTGGTCTCTGGTCTAAGGAGATGAAGGACCTGATGGTCAAGGCGGGTGGTTCTATCCAGAATATCGTGGATATCCCCGAGGACATAAAAAAACTATACAAAACTGTATGGGAAATTAGTCAAAAGTGTGTGATTGACATGGCAGCTGATCGCGGTCGTTTCATTGATCAATCCCAGTCTATGAATCTCTTCATGGAGAGTCCTACACTTTCGAAATTGTCTTCTATGCATATGTACGCGTGGAAAGCTGGTCTCAAGACTGGGATGTACTACCTTCGTTCGAAAGCTAAAGCTCGTCCAATCCAATTCAGTCTAGAACCCGATTGCGTCGCGTGTTCAGCTTAAAGTTTTAGGTGAATAGATATTCACAAGACATGGACAAAGCTCTGGAAAACCTCCAAATCAATGAGTATAACAATCGTAAAATTGTCCTTTCCACAAAACAGGGTACGCCCATGCGTATCCAACTACCTCGTATGTATATGCCATTTGGGGTTTCTGGCTTCACACCAGAAGTTGGTCCGACTAAATACAATGTCGATTTTGCCATTAAGGGATACGATGAGGAAGACAGTTATATGAAAAAGTTTTATGAGTCGTTGAGGCAGCTCGAAGATATGATTATTGACGCCGTCGTTGAACAAAGCGAAACCATTTTTGGCAGCACAATGACTAAGGAGGAACTACTTCCCATGTTTAACTCGAACGTGAAGGAAACACCTGGGCGGGAACCTAAATTTCGCATCAAAGTTGATACGACCCTCGAAGATCAAATCAAAGCTAATGTATTTGATGCCGAAAAGAACCCCAAAAACGACGACGTAACAAATGGTCTCTATGCAAGAAATTCGGGACATGCCATTGTTGAACTCAACAGTGTGTATTTCTTGAACAGGAAGTTTGGATGTACTTGGAAACTTCATCAGTTAATTGTCTATGAACCACAAAATCTCAAGGGTTTCCAATTTATTATTTAGATTTATTCAGCAATAAAATGCTATAAATAGCCTGAGCTTCCTTAAGCAATTTACCTTGCACCCTGGTAAATTTCTTTGGGTCCAGACCTAACTTAATTTTAGCTATCTTAACAGATTCTTCCCACTTCGCGAGGGTCATTCTTACTCTATACTTACATTTTCTTGATGAGCTTCTTGTAAGCCTTGGTACCCTCCTTGGGCTGCAACTTGAACTCACCCTCCTTGGGCTTGAAAACATTCACCATAGCCTTCTTACCCTCCTTCTTCATACGCTTCATGGCGGCAGCGTGAGCAGCCTTGCTCTTGATGCGACCATCCTTGGGATCTTGCATCAGATCCTTCTTGACGAGACCGCCGGCAGTCTTATCCGCAGTACCATGGAAAACTTCGGCGCGAGAACCAATCATCTTTTATATTACGCTTTGAAAATTTTCTTAATATCCAGAATCGAAATTTTGTCACTTGTCCTGCTGACTGGAATCTGCTTTTCGATTCTTTCATCATTCAACACCTTTGAACACACGATCGACTTATGTCCCTGTAAAGCCATCATCTCTTCCTCTACACTCACAAAACGCGGGCACTCCTTATAGATGAGCTTTTTCACATAGACAGGTTTGGTTTGCCCCGTTCGATGGCTTCTCCCAATTGCCTGAAGTTCAGTGGCAGGATTCCACGAAGGCGCGGTAATATAGACACGCGTCGCCTCTTGGAGGTTGAGACCTTGACCCCCACTCTTGATCTGGATAATGAAGACAGCACCCGGTGCAGCTTTCTTGAACCCCCCAATCTGATTGACGCGCTCATCCTTGGGTACCGATCCATCGATCCTGAAAACTGGACCCTTCAACTGAGACTGAATATAGTTCATCTCACCCCTGAACTGACAGAAGATGAGGGTCTTTTCATCTGGGTGACCATCAATCATACGGAAGAGGGTCTCCATCTTGTTCGAGCGACCCACCCACTGCTCTGGCTTTGTTCCATTCTGTTTGGCGACACCTTCAAGATACATGGCTGGCCAGATCATCGCCTGCCTCGCACGAAGAAGACACTCCAAAATGATCATGTTCTTCGCGTTCAGGCTTTGGGCATGCCTGAATGCTTCGCGGATAGTGTCCTGTGCCTCAAGGAACACAATCTCGTACAACTGCTTCTCATCTGGAAACATCTCCAACTCAACATTCTCAAAGTAGCATGGAGGGAGGCGAAGACGCTCGTTGATTTGAGCCAAGTCTTCTTTGGTACGTCGAAGGATATAGATGTCCTTGATTTTACTTGTCATACCCTGTACGACCACCTTCGAGAGACCCAAAAAGGTACAGAGAGAAACGAAATCCTCCATCGAATTGAACACCGGTGTACCCGTAACGATCCACTTGATTTGGGTCTGAAGACGACACACACTCTTGAACAACTTTGACTTCTTGTTCCGAATCTCGTGGGCTTCATCGAGGATGACCCTGTCCCACCGCACCATGTGGAGAGGTGTTGTTCCCTCCTTCGCAGTCAGTAACGTATATGGCGCGAGTGTCACGTCAGCTTCTTTGATTCTCCTATCTGGACCATCGAATACACACACAGAGAGACTGGGGGCAAAACGATTAATTTCTTCTACCCACTGCGTGATAATAGATTTGGGTACGATGATGAGTGTGCGAGGCTTTGGGTTTCCAAGCATGGTGGAAACGAGCTGTACAGTCTTACCCAGACCCATTTCGTCACAAAGGAACCCACCCTTGGGTCCGGATTCCTGGCTCTCCATCGTGAGCATCCAAAGCACCCCTTCACGCTGGTAAGGTGCGAACAGCCTACCATTGAGGTTGTTCTTTGCACGGTTGTACTGTTCTTCGATAGACATGATTTCAAGTTGGTTTCCTCGTAGAGGTGGGTCACTTAGGTTTTATGTGGTCAGTTTGGGACTAGTAGGGTATAACTTATAATTATTTTTGAAACAAACTTTATAAGTATAATAACTTTTTCATGTAGAAAAAAAATAAAAGTTAGGATGGGGTAGTCCCAAGGTGTTACAGATTTTCTTTCTTTTTTCTTCTGTATTCCTTACCATACTCGGCCAACTTTTCCTTATTTTTCTGTTGATACTTTAGAGTCGCCAATTGTCTCGGTGTCAATTCTGATGGGTCTTTGTCTTTGATCCGCGGCTTTTTCTTTGTGGACACTAATTTATACTCATACCCTTCTGGTGGAGCAGGTAGAGTGACCTCTTCCATTTACTTTTACATTATACTTTTTTCTTTATCCAAATTTTATGTAACACCTTGGGACGAGTACACTTGAACTTACAATTATTTTTGAAACAAACTTTATAAGTATAACAACTTTTTCATATAGAAAAAAAATAAAAGTTCAGTGGTGGTCGTCCCAAGGTGTTACATAAAATTTTCAAAAATGAAAATTCCCAGGGTAATCACATTTTGAAAACTGATAATTATTTTCTCGGGTATAGATAGATGAGTCACCGACCAACAATTTTCTACATCTTGGAAAATCAAACCTTGGGAAGCTGGTGGATAGGTAAGATGGAATCAACCTTAGATGGATACGGTATGCCCCCGTACCGGTCTATAACCCAAGATCAACTAAACGATAAACTCTACGAGAAGTACCATAATCCAAATGCATACCTCACATTGGTGACACTAAACAAACGATGGTCTGCATGCTACGGTGTTGAACGGTGGTTGTCCAAACTCGAATACAAGATCAATAAAGAACCAGAGAAGTACCAGGAACTTGAAAAACTTCTCAAGGCTGGGTGGGATGATGACATCGAAACATCGACCCTGAGTGTCCTCCACGTTCTCGAACATAACCAACCTGTCGACAAGATATTCAAGAAACTCGTATCAAGTCGCGAGGGTCTCACTAGATGTTTGAATACATACACAGGTAAAACGCGTGCAGAGAAGTATCAGGAAAGTAAAAAAGATCCCAACTTTATGTATACGCGTGCGCGCAAAGAAGTCTTACGTCAGATGAAGAAGACCAAGAAGTTACCGAAACCTGAAACACTCATGAAGTATGAAATTAAAGAAGACTGCCACATAAACTACATGGAAGAGTTACCATGTGAACCTTGTGAACCTCCCAAGTTTTACAAGAAAGGAAAGAATTCATATTGTCCGTGTGATATAAGGGTAGATAGATGTAAAAACCTTGAATGTAAAGTTTTAGGAACACAGATGGGTGTGAGGGTTGGCGGCTCTATATGCGATCATAATACGTATCGTTCTACCTGTAAAAAGTGCGATGGTGGAGAAGTTTGTGAACATGATAAAATTCGTTCGAGGTGCAAAAAGTGCGGAGGAGGTTATATTTGTGAACATAATAACTATCGTTCTCAATGCAAAAAATGTGGAGGTGTAAGTATATGCGAACACAATATAAATCGTATCGTGTGTAGAAAATGTAGAGGAAGTCAAGTGTGTAAACATAATAGAACTCGTTCAGCCTGTAAAGAGTGTGGGGGTGGTGCAATATGTAAACATAACAGAGAACGTGGGTCTTGTAAAACATGTAACCCACATGGTTATACAGCAAAGTTAAGGAGAGCGAGGAGACTAGTTTATATGAAAAACCATAAGACTACACACACACTCGAAGACCTTTGTATGACATCCGAAGAATGGTTGAAGTATCTCCACAAGACATTCGAGGATAGGTACGGAAGACCTAAAACAGAAGAAGATGAGGTTCACATAGATGAGATAATTCCATGCTCTGCATGGGATTTGCCAAATGATAATACATACTGTTGGCACTATCTGAACTCTCAGTGGTTATTAGCTGAGGATAATTTATCGAAGAGTGATTCATATGAAGAGGAGGATAAACTTGCTATGATAGAGAGAATTCAATCGTCATTATAAAAGTCTTCTTCGGGAAGTGGTTCAATCTCACAGACAGCTGGGGGTAGCTCTTTCTTTTTACGTGTCTTTTTCTCTTTGGGTTTCGGAAGTTCATCGAGGTGTTCTCGGTAATAGAGAACCTTTTCCCAAAATTCCTTCATAATTGGGAAATTTGTTTTCCACCATTCAGGGTCTCTCTTTACGTTGATAACCTGAAACTCCTCAGGTTTCGGCCAATTCGTCTCTGCAGGCTTATATTCAATGAAGTCCGCTTCTTCAAGGTCTAAGATCTGCATACATAATTGTAGCTGTGGGATATAATGGGCCGGTACCTCTGGGAGTATCTGTCTCGTCGGAGGACACTTAATTTCAACCAATTTCCCACTTTCAGTGACACCATCGGGACTTCCACCCAGAAAATTGTGCACGGGATGGGGGACGAGACCCAGTTCATGTACGACCTCATTGTGACGTTGTTCATAGAGTATTCTAGCCTCGTCCTCATACTTCTCACCATGACGGGTCGCAGCGTTACCAGTAAACTTTTTCCCAAGCCCACACTTCTTTAGGAGTAATTCATCAGGCGTTTCATACTTGTTAACACCTATCGCTGTAGCTGCATCTGAAGCCGTCAAAAGATTGCCACGGAGGGCAAGCCACTCCTCAGACTTCTGTGCCGCGTATTCCCTCTCAATTAGGGCTTTGACATTCGGATGCATCTTGAATTAATTGAGATTGTAACTTTTAAGTTCTTCCATCACCTGAAAATACATCTGAGCAGCATTCTGTTCAGCCTGTTTCTTACTCTTGGCAACACCTCGTGAACAGAACGTATTGTTGATGTAGATGTCGATGTAGAAAAGACCTTCGTGATGTGCCGCGACCCTATAGTCTGGGAGTTGCCAATTATTGACTTGGCACGTGCGCATTAAATGATCCTTGAAGTTGTCATCCACCATGATAGAGTTCATGTCAATCATGTCGGGGTCTTGGTAGATACGAAGGATAAACTCTTTCGCATGAAGGAGACCGACGTCTAGATAAATGGCCCCGATGAGAGCCTCAAAAACATCCTCCAAAATCTTGGGGTTGTTATTCCACCCATTGCGCATACCTTTCTCATCCATGATGACGAGTTTCTCGAGACCCAACTTCAATGCAATCTTGGCGAGGGTCTCACCACGGACAAGCTTAGTACGCGCTTTCGTGAGGAAACCTTCTTGCTTACTCTCGTGTCTATCAAACAGGAACTTAGTGATGACAAACCCGAGAACGGAGTCACCAATAAATTCAAGGGTCTCGAAGGATTCTGTGAATTGTTCATACTCTTTGAGAGCGGATTTGTGTGTAAAAGCTCTTTGGTACAAAGCAAGATCTTTTACTTTTGTACCAACAACTTGTTCAGCCCTTTCTTTGGTAAGGAAAGTGACCATTGTTATGTTATGTATGTGTTATTTTTTTAAGCCTTCTCCTCCTCCTTCTTGATGTAATGGGGGCTCAGGTACTTCTGGAGGTTAAGGTAGGTCACCTGGACGTCCGCAGGGGGCGCGAGGAGGTCGCGAAGCTTGTCGTCGAGGATAATCTGGCGACCGTTATCGGGGTGCTTGAGACCCTTATCGGTGATGTACTTGTTAATGAACTTGGTCACCTCGGAGCGAGAGATGAGCTCACCAGCGGGGAGACCGAGGAACTCCCGCAACTTAGGTGTCACATCCTGCTTACGGTTGAAACCGTTGTTGGCAGCGCGAGCCTTA
>Ga0209653_1003508_pt1 | contig 10667 bp, 8 predicted proteins | sample SaaInl6LU_22_DNA_FD_184644 | JGI IMG/M metagenome (GOLD analysis project Ga0209653, IMG submission 184644) | Marine microbial communities from expanding oxygen minimum zones in the Saanich Inlet - ESP_116LU_22_DNA (SPAdes) (version 2) | ecosystem: Environmental > Aquatic > Marine > Intertidal... | reverse complement strand
CACAACGATGTCGCCTGGATCAAGGATTAGAGCTATCTTGCCGTCCCCTAAGATCGTTGCAGCGGCGACGCCTGGAATATTGCCGTAAGCATCCTGCAACCCTTTGATGACGACCTGCCTTTGATCTTGGATTGCATCAATCACGATTGCCGCTTCTTGACCGTCGTCATTGGCAATAAGCAGCGCGATACAATTCTTGAAATCTGTGCGTTTCGGGCTGAACCCAAGTTTTTCCGCAAGATCAATAAGCGGCAAAAAGCGCTCTCTGACCTGCACCAGCATGCTATTTGCTCCAAGCGGCTTAAGCTCATCTGGCCCAAGCATCATGGTTTCGCTGATCGCGGCCAGGGGCATCACTACGGACTGTCCGGCAACATCGATCACCATGCCATCAAGAACGGCGAGGGTAAGCGGCAGGCTGATGGAAAATGTCGTGCCCTGTCCAGGCACCGAAGTGATCGTGATACGTCCGCCAAGATTTTGGATGGCGCTTCGAACGACATCCATCCCGACACCACGGCCCGACAGATTTGACACTTCGGCTGCCGTAGAGAACCCCGGCATAAACAGCAAATTGTCAATTTCAGTATCGCTCAGCAGAACATTTTCTGGAATGAGACCCTTTTCAATAGCGATCTGCTTCACGCGGTCGCGGTTGATGCCGCCACCGTCATCACTCACCTCAATCACAACGCGACCCGAGCGATGCGCTGCGCGTAGGCGGACGACACCTTGCTCTGCTTTGCCGTTCGCAACGCGTGTCTCAGCCGCCTCAAGCCTATGATCAACGGCGTTTCGGATCATATGGGTAAGAGGGTCTGCAAGCCGCTCAATGACCGTTTTGTCGACTTCTGTGTCGTCACCTTCGGTGATCAATTTGACAGATTTTTTCACTGCCGCTGAACTTTCACGCACAATCCGTGACATCCTTTGGAATAAGGATTTGACGGGTTACGCGCGGATCATCATCACGCTGTCTTGGATGTCGCGGGTAAGGCGCATGAATTCCTCAAGGCCTGCGTCGACCTCCGTGGAGTTTGAAGCCTGTGCTGACACGATGCTTTGAGACAGCATCGACTGATTAATAACCAATTCGCCCACAAGGTTAACCAGCCTGTCGATACGGTCCACATCCACGCGGACCGTCGCTTTGGGTGCTGCTACTTTCTTGCCGTCTGGTTCGGTAGAAGGCTGCTCTGCCGGCTTCACATCAGCCGGTTCTTCAATGTGGTCGGGTGCGGGGTCTACAGGTTCTGCAGCACTAGCGACATCTGGCAGGTCGATCAGTGGGAGTGGGGCGTCTGTTTGTGGTGTGATTTGCTTAATTGTGCAAAGCCCATCAACGAAATCGAAAACCTCAAGAACGTCTTCGAACGTACGATCAGTGTCGACAGAAATGTGCCAAGGTATAAAACACTCTGCATTTGCCAACGCGCCTAAATTCGGCAGCTTCGTCAGGTCGGGTGTGCAGGTGACAGTCCCGAGTTCTGTGAGCGCGCGGAAAAGTTTAGCGGGTTCGTTGCCGCTTGCGTAGAGTTCTGCGCTGGCCTGAAAGGTGAATGAATGCTGTGCGGGCATTGGCGCGACATCATCTAATCCGAAGTCTTCGTCTAGATCAAAGCTGAGTACGAGAGGCGCAAATTCAACGGTTTCTTCAACTTCGTCCGACAATAGCGCTTCGAGGTCTGTCAATGTTGCCGCTGTTAGGCTGGGCTCAATCGGCAATTCATCGCGCGACAGCCGCACGAGGTCTTGCAATATATCGCCTGCTTGAAAAAACGTGCGCATGATGTCGGTGTCAGGTTCAAGAAGGCCAGAGCGCACATTATCAAGAACACTTTCATAGCAATGTGCAAAATTGACCAAATCATTGAGCCCGAATGCACCCGCACCCCCTTTGATGGAGTGGACGGCGCGGAAAACCACGTTGATGGTCTCGGCGGAACGCTCGGGGCTGTCCATTGTTTCAAGGCCATCTTGGAGCGCTTCGAGCAGCTCATCACATTCAATAAAGAACGAGGCCTTAATTTCAGCAAGGGGGTCAAGTTGGTCAGTCATCTGCTTTTACCCCGCAACCATTTTAAGCGCGCGCACGAGTTTTTCGGGATCGAACGGCTTCACAATCCAGCCCGATGCACCGGCACTTCGGGCACGCGCCTTGAGGTCTGCACCGCTTTCGGTTGTCAGAACCAAAATTGGCGTGCCCTTGAAGGCTTCGCGGGCGCGGACCGCTTCGATGAAACCAAAACCATCGAGGCGTGGCATGTTGATATCTGAGATAATTGCGTCTGGCGGTTCCATTGCCTCAAGAGTTTCAACCCCGTGCACCCCGTCTTCGGCCAGCGTTGTTGTCATACCCGCAGCATTCAAGGTAAGTGCGATCATGTCACGCATGGTTTTGCTGTCATCGACGGCCAAAATAGAAAGGCTCATAGCGCGCCTCCTTGCGGAATAATCTGTGCAAAGGGTGCGCCTAGAAACGCTGTTTGGGCGGCGAATGCATCGCTGCTTGCTGTGATTGAAAAACTATCAGGGTGGGACTGATACGCGGCCATCAAGGCCTGCAAGCACAGTGTGCCCACGCTTTCCACAGCGCTTGCATCAATTGCGATATTCGGCGCGGCGGCTGTAAGCCCCTGCAGAACACCTTCGTAAGCTGCTAAATCCAGCTTGGCAGGTAACGTCAGAGTGGCGGATGGGGCCTGAGAGCCATCTAGGGCGCCCAAATCTGTTCCAGTATTCACGCAATCACTCCTGTTTTGTGCCGTGTTAAGGCTGAGGAGTAGCGGGTGCTCTGTTAAGAAAAGGTTTCCGGCGTGGCTTTGATTTCTAAAATTTAGCGCGAATTTTTGAGGAATTGCGCACAGCCGATCATGGCTGCGTTGTCATCTTCCACGATCTGTACGGAAAAATCGTCCATAAACGTAGCAAAGCGCCCTTTATCACGAAAGTTTTCGCCAAAACCCATACGCTCAAAATAGGGTTTCATGGCGCGTGCCACGCCGCCTACGAAATAAACGCCGCCATAGGGCAGGTGGATCAGAGTGAGATCCCCCGCCACCGCGCCCAATATCCGAATGAAACTTTCCACTGTCTTTAATGCAATTGCATCACCGTTCTCTGCGTCATTCATCAGATCGGCCGCGGATTTCTCGACGCCGCCCGAGCGCCATGTGTAAACACGTTCAAGGCCGCGGCCCGAAAGAACATCTTCCACAGCCGCAAACCCATGTGCGCTTTTGACGTGGTTTGAAAGATCAAGGTCCTGAGCATCACGCACAGGCAAACCAATATGACCACTTTCTGCGGCGGCCACGTGCACACCGTTGCGCAGAGTAATTACGCCCGCGCAATTAAAGCCTGTGCCGACGTTCAATACCAGTTTCGTACTTCCGTTTGGCGCCGTTGGCGCATCAATAACAGGGGCCAACGCCTCAGGTTCCAATCCTGCCAACCCGTATCCTTGGGCCTGTAGGTCGTTGATAATATGCGCTTCTTTCGCATTCGTCTGATCAATTAAATCTTGCGGGCGGATGATCCACGACAGATTTGTCAGCGTACCGATACCGTCCTTGATGGGGCCTGCCAGTGCTACGCATATGCCGTCAATCTCGTGGTCTTGATGGGCACTCAAGTATTCGGTCAAAATGCCAGCAAGTCCATCGCGGCCCGCATTCAAAAAGCGCGCGTTCGTAGAGACGTCCAGAACACCGTCACGGGCCAAGCCACAACGGGTGTTTGTACCACCAATATCCACAACCAGATCGATGCCAGACTTCGATTTTGTCATACCAAAAGGCCCCTTAGAACATGCTTGGCACTCCGTACCTTCGTCTGGCGTGTTGGGCAAGCGGTTGAAAGCCGTACTGTAACGCAATTTCCTCTGGCCAAATCTGTGCATCTGTGGGAAAGGGCATTGTCAAACGAAGCATTCCAAGCTGCACCTTAGGGGGATCAATTATGGAAATTCGCGAGGCACTCACCTTTGATGATGTTCTGTTGGTCCCTGCGGCCTCTGATGTGTTGCCGTCCACGGCTGATACGTCGACGTTTGTAACGAAATCGATCTCGCTCAACATTCCGCTGCTCAGCTCTGCGATGGACACCGTCACAGAAGGCCGTATGGCCATTGCGATGGCGCAGGCGGGTGGCATGGGTGTAATACACCGCAACTTAACCATCGAAGAGCAAGCCCGCGATGTGCGCCGTGTGAAACGTTTCGAAAGCGGTATTGTGTATAATCCGATCACCCTAACTGCGGATCAAACCCTTGCGGATGCAAAGGCGTTGATGGAGCGGTACCGCGTCACTGGCTTTCCTGTCACTGACGGTGATGGCCGCGTTGTTGGTATCGTCACAAACCGCGATATGCGTTTTGCAACGGATGATAATACGCCTGTTTCTGTAATGATGACGTCAGATAATTTGGCGATGTTGCAAGAGCCTGCGGATTTGGAAGAAGCGCGCAGCCTTATGCGCTCGCGGCGGATCGAAAAGCTGTTGGTTGTTGATGGTGCTGGCAAGCTGACAGGTCTTTTGACCCTGAAAGACAGCGAGCAGGCGGTCATTAACCCCCAAGCCACCAAAGATGAGTTGGGCCGTTTACGTGTTGCTGCCGCTTCAACTGTAGGTGACGCGGGGTTTGAGCGGACCGAGGCGTTGATTGACGCGGGCGTTGATATGGTCGTGATTGATACGGCCCACGGGCACTCAAGCGGCGTGGCCGAAGCTGTGCGCCGCGCCAAAGCAATCGCGGGTCACGTGCAGATTGTTGCGGGTAACGTGGCAACTGGTGCAGCAACGCGGGCCTTGATCGATGCAGGCGCGGATGCTGTCAAAGTGGGTATTGGCCCGGGTTCTATCTGTACCACCCGCATGGTGGCAGGCGTTGGGGTTCCGCAACTGACGGCAATCATGGATTGTGTGGCTGCAGCAGGTGACATCCCGATCATCGCAGACGGTGGTATCAAGTTTTCTGGTGATTTTGCCAAAGCAATCGCCGCAGGCGCGTCCTGTGCAATGGTTGGCAGCATGATCGCGGGAACGGACGAAAGCCCTGGCGAAGTCATTTTGTATCAAGGCCGTTCGTTCAAATCCTATCGCGGTATGGGTAGTCTTGGCGCCATGGCGCGCGGCTCGGCCGATAGGTATTTCCAAAAAGACGCGGCCAGTGACAAACTGGTTCCAGAAGGGATCGAAGGACAGGTTCCCTACAAAGGGTCTGCGGGCGCAGTTGTGCACCAATTGGTTGGCGGTTTGCGCGCTGCCATGGGCTACACGGGGTCCGCAACAGTCGCGCAGATGCGTTCTGGGTGTGAGTTTGTAAAGATCACCGGCGCGGGGCTGAAAGAGAGCCACGTGCATGATGTTCAGATCACGCGCGAAAGCCCGAACTACAGAGTTTCTTGATATAACAATGCTGTATGGGGTGATGCTCATATAATACATGAGGATTAACTAATGACCCCTGCAGCACGCTATGCCGCCGCAATTGATGTATTAGACCAAATTTTGGACGGCCAGCCTGCGGAAGCGGCACTTTTGAAGTGGGCACGCGGCAACCGTTACGCAGGTTCCAAAGACCGCGCGGCAGTTCGCGACCATGTGTTCGATTGTTTGCGCTCCAAAGCATCTTTTGCAGCTAAAGGCGGTGATCAGACTGGCCGTGCGATTGTTGCGGGATGTTTGTTGGCGCAAAATACTGATCTAGACGAAGTTTTTTCTGGGCAGGGTTATGCCGCTGCACCCCTTGATGATGCAGAACTGGAACGTCTTGCCCCTGATGCGGATGCAGTGGACCTGCCTGAATGGCTATTGCCAAAGTTGCGCGATGTTGCAGGGCCTGATTTTCAAAAGCTAACTGAGCAGTTTCGGCAGCGGGCAGATGTCTTTTTACGTGTGAATACGCAGAAAATTGACATTAAGAGTGCTGAACAGTCGCTTGATAAAGAAGGAATTTCTACTTCAAATCTTGCAGGAGCCACTACAGCGCTGCGCGTCACATCAGGGGCACGGCAAGTCGCCCGAAGCGCGCCGTTTTTGTCTGGTGAAGTTGAATTACAAGACGCGTCCAGCCAAAAAGCATGCCTGATGCTTGGTGCTGCGGATGGTGAGACGTTGCTGGACTATTGTGCGGGGGGCGGTGGCAAATCACTTGCACTGGCTGCTATGGGCTACACAGTGACCGCCCATGATGCTGACCCGAAGCGCATGAAAGATATCGGCCCACGTGCAGAGCGGGCAGGCGTCACAATTCCTCAAGTTACCGAAATTACCCAGCAATTTGATACTGTTGTCATTGATGCTCCGTGTTCAGGCAGCGGGACGTGGCGCCGTACACCTGATGCGAAATGGCGCTTTACCGAGCAAGATTTGGCGGATCTGGTTGAACTTCAGCGCGATATTATCGGGCAGGCTCAAGGCTATGCGCTTAAGCGGTTTGTTTACATGACCTGTTCGTTGTTACGTGATGAAAACGAAGATCAAGTAGCGTTTGTTGAGGCGTCGCTGCCAAAGTGGACATGTGTCCGCCAAGAACGGTTTGCGATGGATCAGGACGGCGATGGCTTCTTTTGTGCGATTTTTGAGCAAGCCTAGGGTGTTTAGCATGTCCGCTGTTTAGCACTTCGTTAATCAACTTTATTGTAATGAATACACTTTAAGGTTGTGTTCACCTAAATATAACCCGCATTAAGTGTTTATTAACCAGTAACGGGCATATGTACGTTGGTTAGATGGGGAACACTTGGATGCGATTTGCACCAGCGACACAAAGGCTTTTGCGTGATGCGGGGCTTCAACTCGGGCTTTTGGTGCTTGGGGTTGGGCTGATCGGTCTGTCTACGCTTACGGATATTCGTCTGGACGAAACCGTTATGGGCGTTGGCGTTTTGCTAAGCTGTGCCGCGTTGATGTGGTCAGTCCTTGGGGCGCGGCGTGGTGCACATTCAGAGCGCTTAGAGTTACTGCGCGAAGTCTGCGAAGCTGATCCCGTCAGAACGTTTATTGTCGATCCAGAAGGCGAAGTGCTGTTTCGTAACGCAATGGCGCGCACTGATCCAACGGCCACGGCTGATGCGGTTGCTAAAGACCTGACGATGGCTGCGGTCATCCGTCCTTTATTTGCTAATCCAGCAGGCGTGGTGAACCGCCTTCATACACAAGCGACCCAACAGGGCACCGGTCAAGAGGATCTGATTACCCGACAGGGGCAAATGCGACTTAGCGTGCAGCACGTTGAGGGCTGTGGTTTTGTGTGGCGGCTTGAGCAAATGCGTCCAACTGGCGGTGTCGGGCAGGGTGATAGCATCGCACTTCCCATGATGACTGTGTCTAAAACCGATACGGTTCTATTTATGAATGACGCCTGCCGCAAATTTCTAGGCGGGCGCCCGAAACGGCTGGGCGATATTATTCGCGATATGCCGCTTACCTCTGACCGCATCCACCGTGTCGCTACGGAGCAGGGGCACGCCTGCGTTCGGGTGTGTGACGTGGCCGGACCTGACGGGCGTCGCGAGATTTTCTTTTTCCCCGTGACTACGGCCCAGCCAACCACACTCAGCGGCCCCGAACCCCTTGCGGTGCTCAACAGTTTGCCGATGGCAGTTGTGACAATCGGGTCTGACGGCATTGTGCAAAGTGCCAACGCTGCCGCGTGTTTGGCGCTTAAGGAAGATCAGGTGGCAGGCAAGCCAATCGCGGCCCTTGTGGGCGGGCTTGGCCGCGATGTGAGCCATTGGGTGGCCCAAGCCGCGGCTGGTCACAAACTGAGCAAACCTGAAGTATTGCGCGTGTTGAATACGGATCAGGACAGATACCTTGAAATTACGCTGTGCCAGCTGGACGGCATGAACAGCAATTCGGTTGTGGCGCTGATAAATGACGCGACCGAGCTCAAGACCCTTCAGGCGCAATTTGTTCAAAGCCAAAAAATGCAGGCGATTGGCCAACTCGCAGGCGGCGTTGCGCATGATTTCAACAACTTGCTCACCGCCATTTCTGGGCATTGTGATCTTTTGTTGCTGCGTCACGATCAAGATGATGAGGAATATCCCGACCTCCTTCAAATTCACCAAAACGCCAACCGTGCGGCCTCGCTCGTACGTCAATTGCTAGCGTTCTCGCGCAAACAAAACCTCAAAATGGAAGTGGTTGACCTGCGCACCACGCTTTCTGAGTTGACCCATCTGTTGGACCGGCTTGTGGGCGAAAAAGTGCAACTTGAACTGACACATGATCCCTCGCTTGGGCCTGTGCGCGCTGACAAGCGCCAACTTGAGCAGTTCTTGATGTATTTGGTCGTCAACGCGCGGGATGCCATGGCCGATGGTGGTAAAATCACCATTGATACAGAGGCTTACACGGTCACAGAAGTGCAGGAACGTGATAGTGCTGCTGTGCCAATCGGTGATTATGCCAAAGTCACCGTTTGTGACGAAGGCATCGGTATTCCGCCCGAGCAGCTAAGCAAGATCTTTGAGCCGTTCTTCACGACTAAGAAAACCGGTGAGGGGACAGGGCTTGGCCTGTCGACGGCCTACGGCATCGTCAAGCAGACGGGTGGCTTCATTTTTGCGGAAAGCGTTGTGGGGCGCGGGGCGTCATTCACGCTTTTGTTCCCGATGTTTGATGGCGCCACAGTCGCGACCCCACTTCCACCGGCTGCAAAGCCCGTTGAGCAAGTCGTTCAAGATACAGGTGTGATCATGCTTGTAGAGGACGAAGCGCCCGTTCGCGCATTTGCGTCTCGGGCGCTAAAAATGCAAGGTTTCACTGTGATTGAGGCGGACTGTGCCGAAATGGCGCTTGAAAAGCTTGAGACCATGGATACCAAAATTGATATGTTTCTCACGGACGTTGTGATGCCCGGTCTTGATGGACCAACGTGGGTCCGCCAAGCGCTGAAGGGCCGTCCGGATACGCGCGTTGTATTTGTGTCGGGCTACGCTGAAGACGCGTTCAAAGAAGGGGAACAAGCGATTCCCAATGCGGTGTTCTTGCCTAAGCCGTTTTCGCTGTCTGAATTGACCAATACGGTCAAAGCGCAATTGCATGGCGAACCGGCGTAAATACGCTGATCTTCACGTTTTTATGGGTGTTCAAGCTGCGTTTACCTAGCCGCGCTATGAGCTAACTACGATTTATGTTGAAATGTTCTCTTTTTGATCTCATAACGAAAACAGCAGAACAGGGCGTGAACATGTGAGTGATTGCTCAGGGTGTTGCGCTGTGAAATAAGGGAAGAAACTCATGGCACAGGCAGATCTACTCACGATGGACAAAAAAGCTTCTGATAAACAAAAAGCGCTCGATAGCGCGCTGTCGCAGATTGAACGCCAATTCGGCAAAGGCTCGATCATGAAATTGGGTGGTGAGAACGCCATTCAGCAGATCGAGGCGACGTCAACTGGTTCACTCGGGCTTGATATTGCTTTGGGCATTGGCGGTTTGCCAAAAGGCCGTATCGTTGAAATTTACGGTCCCGAAAGCTCTGGTAAAACCACGCTGACGCTTCACTGTGTTGCCGAGGAACAAAAAAAAGGCGGCGTTTGTGCGTTCGTTGACGCGGAACACGCGCTTGACCCACAGTATGCCAAAAAGCTGGGCGTTAACCTGGATGAGTTACTCATCTCACAACCCGATACGGGTGAGCAAGCACTCGAAATCACTGATACGCTTGTTCGTTCGGGCGCGGTTAACCTTGTCGTTGTCGACTCTGTTGCGGCACTGACCCCAAAGTCGGAGCTGGAGGGTGATATGGGGGACAGCAGCGTGGGTGTGCACGCCCGCTTGATGTCCCAAGCGATGCGTAAATTGACGGGCTCGATTGCGCGCAGCAACTGTATGGTGATCTTTATTAACCAGATCCGTATGAAGATTGGCGTTATGTTTGGTAGCCCAGAGACAACTACTGGTGGTAACGCGCTTAAATTCTACAGTTCTGTTCGCCTCGATATCCGCCGCATTGGCGCCATCAAGGACCGCGATGAAATTGTTGGTAACCAGACCCGTGTGAAAGTTGTGAAAAACAAAGTTGCACCACCGTTCAAGCAGGTCGAATTTGACATTATGTACGGTGAAGGCATTTCCAAAATGGGCGAACTGCTCGATTTGGGTGTGAAAGCAGGTGTCGTTGAGAAATCTGGCGCGTGGTTTAGCTACGGCGATGAACGCATGGGGCAGGGTCGCGAGAACTCCAAGAACTTCTTGCGCGAAAACCCCAAAGTTGCGTGGGAAATCGAAGATAAAATCCGCGCGGCGCACGGTTTGGATTTCGAGATGCCAAAAGAAGAACAAGTCAAAGATGACGGTGATGATGTCCTCGACGAATAATGGGCGATGCACGTTAGTCTGTTGTAACACTAATTTAGAAGGGGCCGGTACGTAAGTACTGGCCCTTTTGGTTTGTAAAGGCGGTTTCGCCGCAGGTGCAATGACCATGGACACCTTGGGCCTGCAGGGATAAATCAAGGTAAATTAACTTGCCACCGATAACCCCAAGGGCCTCCTGATGCGTACGCTGAATGACATTCGTTCGACCTTTCTGACCTACTTTGAAAAGCAAGGGCACGCGGTTGTGGACAGCAGCCCCCTTGTGCCGCGCAACGACCCAACCTTGTTGTTCGCCAACTCTGGGATGGTGCAGTTCAAAAATTTATTCACCG
>Ga0209653_1003507_pt1 | contig 10668 bp, 18 predicted proteins | sample SaaInl6LU_22_DNA_FD_184644 | JGI IMG/M metagenome (GOLD analysis project Ga0209653, IMG submission 184644) | Marine microbial communities from expanding oxygen minimum zones in the Saanich Inlet - ESP_116LU_22_DNA (SPAdes) (version 2) | ecosystem: Environmental > Aquatic > Marine > Intertidal... | reverse complement strand
TGGCAGCCACCTTCTTATTTACCGCAGTCGCCTTGGGCTTGGCCTTGGGCTTAGCCTTGACTGCCTGTGGGTAAAGTTTCGCCAATGGCACGTTGTTCATGTTAGCCTTGACTGCCTGAGGGTAAAGTTTCGCCAGTGGCACGTTGTTCATGTTAGCCTTGACTGCCTGTGGGTAAAGTTTCGCTAATGGCACGTTGTTCATGTTAGCCTTGGCTACCCGTGGTTTATTTAAAGTGGATTTCATGGAGGCACAAATTTCAGCGGTAGTCTTCTTATTGGTGTTAACACCAATTTTTTTCGCAACCTTCACCACTTCATCCTTTTTGTAGAATCGGCACTTACGCCTATTAATTTTGAGATCACCGGATTTATCGATAGATAATACGACAGACATTTATTTTATATCAATATTTTTTTTACCATTTGGAAATGAGTAAATCAATTTTTTTTGCAATATTTTTACCAATTCCATTGATTTTATTCGGACCCTCTGCAACCATCTTTCCATTCGTAATTGTATGTGGGTATTTGCGAATAGACTCAGCAGCATTCATGTACGCGGCGCGTTTATGAGGGTTTTCATGGGATTGTGCCACGAGTTCGAGATTTGTTGCGATATAATCATTTATATCATATGAGTTGACTGATTCTTCATCACTTTTACTACCTGAATAGCTCGAATCGGAATCTTCATACTCGAGTTCCTTGATGCGGTTCTCAAGAAATTTGACATACTCGAAAATGGAATGAGCGTTCATTTTATTTTTTATAAATATGAGTTGTTTTTTCTTTACTTAGGTTAAATCTTTATCAGCAGTATGATATGTTTTTCCTTTGAGTATAAAGCTATATACTCGTGCGTACCCCCATTGTTGGGGAGTAGCCCCTGGTCTATGCCCAGTTCTCCACGCGGCTAGACCCCTGTTATACACAGTCTTTAGGGTTTTCAATGGTATACCCGTAACTTTAGCGATGTTAGGAAGTGTGGTGACCCCCGGATATTTTTTTCGAAACCGCTGGGTATAAGATGATGTACGTGTCTTCACCTTGGCATCCGTCTTGAAAGTTTTGTAATCCTTCTTTAACATCTTTCTGTAACGCGTCTCCACGTCTTTTTGTGTGGGTAGACCCCTGAAGTATTTTAGAGGTGCGTATATTTTTCCATACTTTTTACGCAATGTCTTTATTTTTTGAGTGATTTGTGTATCTGTGAGTGGCATGTTATTTTCTACCAATATATTTTATAGCTACCATGATACTAGGAAAGGTTCGAGTTCCAAGTTTTACTTGACCATTATGTGGGTTATAGTATCCCGTGTGACCATTAAAGTATGCCTTGTGTAATATTCCCATTTAAAAAATACGAGATATTTTAATTTAGGCCATCGTCACTATGAATCTCTCGATCATCATGGGCAACATGTTCTCCGGTAAAACTTCCGAACTCATCAGAAGACTCAAGAGACTCAAGATATTAGGTAAAAGTATTTTAGTCGTCAACTCAGCCAAGGATACTCGATCACCAGACGAGGTACTCAAGACCCATGACAACGTCAAATTTAATTGTCACAAGGTGCTCGAACTTAATAGTTTAGTGAATACACCAGATTTCCACGATGCGGAGGTGGTGGCTATCGATGAAGCGCAATTTTTTAGTGACTTGAAAAGGTTTGTAGAGTATTGTCTGAAAGTAAATAAATCCATCATCATCGCTGGATTGGATGGAGATGCATTCCAGAGAAAGTGGGGTGAACTTCTCGACTGTATACCTTTAGCTAGTGAAGTTACGAAATTATCCGCATTATGTGTCTGTTGTAATGATGGTACAGCCGGGCCATTCACAAAGCGCACTGTGGACAATAAAGAACTTGAACTCATAGGTGGGAGTGACATGTACATCGCGGTGTGTCAGAAACATCTATGAATGTCTAAAATAAGTACCACTCGTTTTGTGTCTCCAGTTTTAATTAATTCATGATATCTCGCGTGATCGAATATGAATGCCTCACCCTTGTCGTGTATATGTCTTCCACTTTCAGTGTACAATACACAATCCCCACATCCTTCTATGGTGAGATGATATCTGAGTAAAACATTCGTTTCAGCTCTATGCGGTGCGATGACCATGGGTCCTTCCACCACAGCGAATCGAGCTGTTTCTTTATGTATGGATGGTATCTGAACGATGAGACTATTTAGAAATGGGAAGTCTTCCACTTTATGGTAGTAATACTTTTGATTCACTTCGAACCATGGATCTTCATCGTGGAAGAAATGTTTTTTAGGAGAAGATTTTAAAAATTCTTCTCTGATTCTGTCGAAATGTGCCTCTAGTAACCAAAGTCCAGGGAAATGATTCACATCGTATTTAGCCCCCCATTGTATGAGATCCACGAGTGTATTTCTCATGCCTACTAGGGGTCTCAGTGGATTGTTAAAATATAGTGCATCTATGGGTGTCTTCAAATAATCGTATACGATCATGAGGATCGGTACAGTGACAAACCACATTATTTTCTCTGTAGATAATAAAAATGCCCGGATACGGCAAGCGTATGGAAAAGTACACCCCAGAACCCACAGAAGAGGTAAAGACTGTCGAGAAGCGATTCTCCATGCCATCCATCTCTATCGTTCAGATCGCACTCGTGGTGATGATCATCGCGTACGCCTGGATGGCCCGCAAGACGAATGGTCTCGTCCTGAGCACCCTAGGTATAACCATTGTTCTTCTTCACGTGTATGATCACCTCTACAGGGTAAAGCGTGGTCCCGAACACCTATTTTTTCTTCCCAAAAAAGAGCAATATGGATGCCAGACGTGCAAGTAAATTTTTATGACGCGATATATTAACCATGAAGGTGAAGATTACAAAAAGTCCAAATAAGAAAAAGAAGTTTAGGGCAAACCTAGAAGACGGCAGGACTGTTGACTTTGGTGCGAGTTTATATTCAGACTACACCAAACACAAGAATCCTTCTCGTATGAGATCGTACGTTCTCAGACACGGTGGTATGGTACCAAAGAGTGTGGTGGCTGAAAGAAAACCTGAAAAAATTCAAAATCTCATGTTAAATGTCACACGAAGTAAAAATGAAGACTGGTCCATTCGCGGTATAGGTGGCGCTGGATTTTGGTCTCGATGGTATCTCTGGAGTCATACCAGTTTTGAAGATGTAGAAAAATTCATGACGAAACGATTCGGTTTACGATTTCTTTAGTTTTAGTTTTTGTTTTAGTTCATTAAGTAGTGCCGCCTGTTGATTTTTGACGGGTGATTTTTTAGTGGGTGTGAGTGGGCCCGTGTTATTCTTTTTGTTTTTTATTTTCATTTTCAATTCGTTTAAGAATGACAACTCCACTTTTTTGGGGGATCCGGACTTCTTTGGTGGAGGTGGAGGTGGAGGTGGAGGTGGGGGTGGACCACCCGTGAGCTTCTTTGGTGGAGGTGGAGGTGGGGGTGGAGGTGGGGGTGGACCACCCGTGAACTTCTGTGGTGGGGGTGTATAGTTTGTAGGGACCACTACGGTACGACAGAGTTTGATGACCTTCTGTGCATTCTTCACACTATTCTCAAAATTTCTAGTGATTTTAGCTCGAAGTTCAGATGATGAGAGTTGTTTTCTCTTACCCTTGACATTCTTCGTGACCCTCAGGCCTAATTTTTTAGCTTTGTTTTTTAATTCCTTGTATTGCATTTAATATATATAGGGAATAAAATATACAATGAATTATAATATGGATAATGATCGACTCCTCAGAGAGGTGGTATTACCACAATTAATCCAATTACAGTCGGAAGTCAACGCACTAAGAAAACATACATGGCCCTACGTGCAATCACAAAAAGAGCAAAATCAAATAGACGACATAGAGACCAAGAGGGATTTTATCAAAAATCTCGATGACGACACGATAAAAGAATTACTCAATATAAAAGCGATATACTCTGGAAGTTCTAATTTGCAAAAGACTGAGTATAATTTATTAAAAAATCATTTCTGTTAGAAAAAATCATCCGTTCTGTATAAGTTCACCACGAATGAACCAGGTTTTCCGGTTACAGATACTGTTTCATTCCCATACAACTCTTGACAACCCACATCGTCAATACAATCTCTGTCTCCTACGGAAATTGGGATGGGGTAGAGATTTTCACCACCAGTCGTGGTGTAGTAATGATAACGATCTCTACGCCCCCTAACTTCTTTTCCATATAACGGAAGTATTTCCTCTTCACCGACAAGAATACCCATCTGCTGCATGTATCCGGGTTTATATCTCTTGATGGGTGGTTTTCTAAACTCGGGTTCTCTTGGGGGTGGAACCTCCACAGGAACCTCCACGGGAACCTCCACAGGAACCTCGATCACCCTGGGATTCCACCATAAATACACATTGAGTATGATGAGTAAAATCACTAATGCTATTAGAGCCTTCATTTACTATATTATCAATATTCTTTTTAATTTAAAGAATTTATGTAATAAAGAGTAATGCGAGTATTATCGATAGACATTGGATACAATAATATGGGACTTGTGATGGCTGAAGATAATACTGTGACTTTCATAAAAAAAGTTAATCTCGGAGACTACAAATTCATATATACGAATGATATTGTAGATTTGGTCCCTTTATTTGTAGATGAACATAAAGAATTATTCGAAAGTGCTGATAAAATCCTCATAGAGAGACAACCACCTGGTGGATTCACAAATATAGAAGTACTACTACATTATATGTTCAAGGATAAAGTCTCTTTAATTTCACCCGTGAGTATGCATACACACTTTGGTATGAGACATCTGAATTACGAACAAAGAAAGGAGAGGACAGTTTCCATAGCTGAAAAACATTTAAAATATGAAATTCCATATGAGAGGAAACATGATGTAGCCGATGCATTGTGTATGATTATTTACTATAATTTTAGAAATACAGTGCATATTTTCGATCGATTCAGATTTTCTCCCAATGTATAATTACTTTTGTTCACGCTTCAGAATAGTGAGTGCATTTGAAATCATATCAAACGCGTTAAAAATCTCATTGACATTTCGTCTCTCGAGGCATTCTTTCAATTTTTTCATGTTACACTCGAAAGAGTTCTCCTCATTTTTCCTCAATTGAATTTTACTATCAATTTCTCTTACCGCATCCTCCATGGCTGCATCGAGATTGGCGATTTCACTGTTGATGTGGACTTTTTGACTATCTAGAATTTCTCTTTTGAGTGAATTTTCAGCAGTTCTCTCGATTTGGGATTCGATGCGTTCGAGTTTATTCTGAAAATATAATAAACTCTCTGAATATGAATTCTTACAAATGTCCTTGAGTTTGGTGAGACGGTCGATTTCTTGCTGCATGATACATCAATCTAGTTTTTTAGCTTTAAATACCTTACACACATCCCTCATAAAAGTATCAAAATGACCTAAACGATACTGCACAAATGCCCAAAGTATAAAGAAGAGAGTCTTCGTTAGTCGATTGACATCGTTATCTTCCATCTTATATATGGGTCCCACCACCCTCCCCATGAAAGTCTCCTGTTTATGTTTTCCCGTCATGTACATTTCCGCTTGGGTCAATGCACATGTGTCATCATTCACAGACCAATGGTAAAATATAAACGGTATAATCATTGAATAAAATTCTAATTGTCTCCTGTTATTCGTAAAAGGTGTGATGAGAATCCATAGAAGAAATACAAGATGAATGACAAAAATTATATTCATCTATTATAAAATGCGTGAAGAAATTAATTCATGGAATGAACATCACGAAAATATACTACGACAATGGGGTGAAGCATCTGCGTGTTATAGATATATGCATCATAGATCCTTTTTGATGTATAAAAAACTGAGTCTCCGTTTTAATCTCCCCGTTATTGTTTTATCAACTATAACAGGTACGGCAAATTTTGCACAATCATCATTTCCCGATAATATTAAACCGATAGCACCCGCCATCATAGGTGGTATGAATCTTATAGCTGGTCTCATAGCAACCATCATGCAGTTTTTAAAAATTAATGAACTCATGGAAAACCATAGATCGGCAGCTTTAGGTCATGGAAATTTATCGAGAAACATTAGATTACAATTGTCTCTTCCCAAGAATGAACGACCCAACGACGGTTTAAAATTTGTGGAAGACTGTAAATCCACATACGATAGCCTCATCGAACAGTCACCACCCATACCTAAAAAAATCATTCGCAATTTTGAAAATGAATACCCAATCGATGGTATTTTTACAAAACCAGAAATACTCTCAGTTAGACCCATACATCTCGTGAAAAACACAGATCCCATTGTAGCCATCACAAAAGATACCCCATTCGAGAAGGTGGGTACCTATCTGGCCACTACCGAAACACCGGATGTTGAACAAGATACACCAGGAGCGCGAATATGATGAGATGAGTTAAAATACTACACACAACGCATGGAAGTATAATTTTCCTTTTTAAAGGTTCGATCACACGTGTATGTAGTGCGTCGTTACCGAGTACCAAATCTATCGCCTGATTAGTAAGATCGTCGATGGATTCTTTCATTAAAATAGTGGAACAAAAAAATAAAACTGATGAACCCACGTTGCACACCGAGAGAATCGAACTGATTCGTAAGTACATGAAAGAGGGTAAAAATATTTTCATCTGTGGGGCACTAGGCGTGGGAAAGACGTTCATTCTCGATAAGGTTCTCGAGGGAACGAATCACGTCGAACTTCTCCCGGAGCACATGAAGTCTAAGTCTACTTTTTTATCCCTAGTTGAATCCACAAACAAACATATATTCATAGATGGATACGATCCCGTATTCAAACCAGTGATCGACAAGGTATCCGATGGAGGTAAGATTTCTAGGGGATCTTTATTGATCACCACCAACACCATGTGTGTGTATCCAAATTTCGAAACCATACTCATACCCAAACATACACCAGATGTTCTCGTGAGTCTCGTGGACAACGCGGGACCCGTAGCGTACGCCGCGGCCGAACGAGCCGATGGGAATATCAGAAACTTTTTCACCTATCTAGAAGGACATGAAGACATGGACATTTTCAAAACACCAAAGGAATTCATAATCGATATACTCACAGATCCAACTCCCATAGATATTTTAGATTCCATATCGGAACATGGACACATATGGGATATATTTCAGGAAAACTATATCGATTCAAAAGGTGTGGATGTCGTGAGGGCGGCTGAATCTTTTTCAGATGCCGATACCTATGACGTGTGTATGTATTCACATGGTGAATGGAATCTCATGCCCTACCTTGTGTTGCACGCTCTCACCATACCCAAAACTACATTGGGTGAACCCCTCGAGAAGGAAAAAATCAGACCTGGGAGATGCTGGACAAAATATGGAAATTATAAAATGAGAAGACAAAAATTCAAAGAAATTCAAAACAAATCGAGAATGGGATTGGGGGTCGAAGAAATGTGCCTATTAAAGAAGTACGCAGAAAAAGGTGACTTGGAACCACTCATGGCGTATAACATTACCCCACAAGATTTTGATGTCATCAATCACATTTCCGTGGGAAATGGTTTAAAGTCTAGAGATGTTACTAGAATAAAAAAGGCACTCAAGAATGCCCGCTGATGAAGAAGAAACCGATGAGACTGTCGTACGCGTCGTGGGTAATGAAATTCTCTTCTACGGAGACATAGACCGGGACAACGCCCTCGATTTTGTTGAAAAGTTTAAAAAATTGGAAATTGATCTCCTCAAAAAAAGTGCCGAACTCGTGGGTTTTGAACCAGTTATACAAATTCACATCATGAGCGACGGTGGTGACGTCTTCTCCGGACTCAACATGATGAATGTTTTGGAAACTTCTAGGGTGAAGGTGATCACCATCGCACAGGGATCATGTTGCAGTGCAGCCACATTTGTCTTTTTGGGTGGAAAGGAGAGACGAATGGGTAAAAATGCATATATTCTCATTCATCAGATTTCTACAGAATTTTGGGGTAACTTTCACGAACTCAAAAATGAAATGAAGGTATCTGAAAAGTTGATGAAAATGCTCAAGGATATGTATCTTTCCAAGACTTCAATCCCTGAACGAAAATTTAAACGCCTCATGAAAAAGGACATATACCTCTCGGCGAATAAATGTCTCAAATATCGAATCACCGACGCCGTTGTCTGATGGTGACTGCCCGCTTATATAAACTTAAAATACATATCACGATAATCACTATACACAATGTATTCAGATTCATAGGCATGAATGTGCGTTCTGGAAGCCTAAGTCGTTCCATTCTACCATAATTAACAATTGGCAGTGTTGACATCTATTTAAAGTAAATAATTTAAAAATGACTAGTATGGAACGCCTTATCAAAAAAGATAAAAATGGTCGTGAGAGGTTTACCGATATTCATGTGGAAGACCTAGGAGATGGGACTGCTCATATCATAAAAACTACTGGCATGGTTGGAAGTGATAAACTGTCCATTTCAAAGACACTCGTAAAGACTGGGTATGAAAAGGCTTGTATAAGAGCACAAACAATGTGGAACAATGAACATACCAAATGTACACAAATCTTACCCATGTTGGCTAATAAATGGGAAGATCGTCACAAGTATATCACTGAACCTTTTTATGTTCAACCCAAATTGGACGGTGTACGCCTCATAGTCTCTAAAGATGGATGCTTCTCTCGAACTGGTAAGAAGATCGAGGGTCTAGAACATTTGGCGAGGGGTCTCGGTGAGGGGGAGTACCTCGATGGAGAGTGTTACGCACCAAACACCACATTCGAAGAGATTACGAGTCTATTTAAGACGAATCCCAAAGCTCTCGAGTTTCATGTGTTTGATTATTTCGATCTCAATAGACCCCAACTCTCATTTAAAGAGAGAATGACACGCGTGTCTGTCGATACATTTCTCGTCAATAGGAAAAGTGAAATTAAGGGGTACCATGACTTGTTCGTGAATCAGGGATATGAAGGTATCATGATCAGAGAAGCCTCGAGTCTCTATGAGGTTGGTGAGAGAAGTAACTATCTCCTCAAGTATAAATCGTTCGAAACGGAAGAGTTTAAAATCGTGGGAGTTCACGAAGGTACAGGAAGGGACATCGGTACACCCATTTGGGAATGTCAAATAAAAGAGGGTGGTGGTACATTTTCCGTAAGACCAGAGGGGTCCATGGAATCCAGAAGAGAAGCTTTCACACGAAGAAAGGATATCATAGGGAAAATGTTGACTGTCAGATTTCAGAACATGACAGCTGCTGGAGTTCCACGATTTCCTGTAGGTATAGTAGTTAGAGATTATGAATAAAATAAAACTCATTGCCCATCGTGGTTACTCGTTCGAACATAGGGAAAATAGTTGGGAAGCTATCAAAGCGGCCATAGAGTTGGGATACAGTGGAGTAGAAATTGATGTGCAACCATGTGCCTCAGGGGAACTTTGCCTACATCACGATCTTTATGTAGATGACTCCTTTATCCGTGATATGAGTGTGGATGAAATTAGGGAGAAGGGTATATGTTTTTTGAGGGACATTTATGATAAAATCCATCATTCTGTCCACTTGTACATAGACATAAAGGGTGGGAACGCCGAGGCGGTCGTCGAGTTTTTTAGAGACAAGGTTCACGATCACGTCACATTCTGTAGTTTCAACCGACAAATCCTACGTGCACTACCATCAAACATGAAAAAGGGTACCACATTCGAGATGATACCAGGAGGTGTGTATGAGTACGACATACTCACTGAGGGTATGGATGCGGTACTGATACACTGGTCATGTCTGAATGAAGAATTCATAGGGTACTGTAGGACCAAGGGGATCGAAGTACTGACATACACCCATAAGACCATGATGGACCTGCGATACATTTGTCACTTTAAGCTGGATGGAATCATCACTGATGGTTTAAAAAATACAGACGCATGAAATTCAAAAGATGAACCGCATCGCCATCGACATCGATGAAGTCCTCATGCCCTTCGTGAAGCCCATGGCTGACTGGAGGGGGCATAAGATGCCGAGGCGGCGGGGTTACAATTACATTTATAGGGAGATGTTTGGTATTTCTGAATTTGAATCTCAAAAGATGGTGAGGGAGTTCTACGACTCTCGGACGTTCGAGATGATTGAACCCATCGAGGGTGCCCAAGAGGCTATCGAACGTCTGAGAGGACATGCTACTAAAATTTATGCCGTGACGGGAAGACAACAACCCGTCCGCGAAAAGACTGAAGACTGGCTAGAGCTTCACTTTCCCGGTATGTTCGATGACCTGGTACTCACCAATAGTTTCACCGAACATGAGATTGCAAAGGTGGACGTGTGCCGAGGGTTGAACCTAGACACCATCATAGACGACAGTGAACTCAACTGCCTCTCATGCGCCTACAGTGGTGTGAATGCCATTCACTTTGGCGGCACGAGAGGAGAGCTGTACCCATGGTGCAATTTTACTGAAAATACAATCGTCGAGTGGGACGAGTTAATCCTGATGTGATTCACCTAGACTCTTTTCGTAGATACCCTATTCGCCTTCAACTTCGCCGCGCTGGCTTTCATCCGAGCCACCGCGTTGGACAAATTGGGCCTGTTTTTCTTGGGAGGGGACTGACGCGCGACCACCATGGGCCTCGTGTT
>Ga0209653_1003506_pt1 | contig 10669 bp, 5 predicted proteins | sample SaaInl6LU_22_DNA_FD_184644 | JGI IMG/M metagenome (GOLD analysis project Ga0209653, IMG submission 184644) | Marine microbial communities from expanding oxygen minimum zones in the Saanich Inlet - ESP_116LU_22_DNA (SPAdes) (version 2) | ecosystem: Environmental > Aquatic > Marine > Intertidal... | reverse complement strand
TGGAACTCAACGCTTACATAATTATCATCACAACGGACTAGATGAAACCCAATTTGAATTATATGAAAATTAATACACCAATATCAGTAGGCGAGCTTATAGATAAGATCACAATCTTGGAAATCAAATCAGTAATGATTAAAGATGAGAATAAATTAAAGGAAGTGCAAAACGAAATAGTTCAACTTGGTCAAAAATTTTTAGATATTTCCAATCCAGCAGTTCATCAGATTGGATTTACTTTAGCAGAACTTTATTGTTTGAAGGCTGATCTGTATGAAGTCAACTTTAGTCTATGGAATATTGAAGACAATATTAGGCAATGTGAAAAAAATAAAGATTTTGGCCCAGAGTTTATCCGATTAGCTAGGGATGTTTATCATACAAATGATCGACGATTCGAAATCAAAAATAAAATTAATCTTTTAACAAATTCGGACATTAAGGAAGTAAAATCATATGAGTCATATAGCTGAAGTTTATGCAAAAGATTTAGGTGTTAAAATTGGGAAGCCAATCATCACAGATCATTTTTATCCAGGGCTTCCCGAAAAATATATAACTTTTCAGGCTTCTAACAAAATGCCAGCCGCCAATTATTTATATTGGGATTTGGTTGTTAATTTAATAAAGCCTTACATTGGCGATATAAAGATGGTTCAAGTTGGCGGCCCAGATGATAAGCCAATCAATGGAATAGATTTATACACTCTAGGGAACTCTTATAAGCAAATGAACTATGTAATCAAAAATTCTAAAGCTCATTGCGGCTGCGATAGTCTTCCAGCCCATGTTTCCAGTATTTACGATGTGCCTTCAGTCATTTTACACTTTAATCTTTATAAAGAAAATTCAAAACCTCTTTGGCACAAAAATAATCATTGCATTAGTTTGTCTCCAGATTTTTCGGAAGTTAAACCTTCTTTTGGTACTAATTGCAACAGAATCAACGAAATTAAACCAGAAACTATTGCTCAAGCTATTCTTGACCAATTAGGAATTAAAGAAACCATCAAGTTTAAAACTATAAAAATTGGATCAAATTTTAATAATCAGGTTGTTGAAATTGTGCCAAACTTTTCGGCTTTATCTCAAGAATTAAAAGGTAAGCAAATAAATATTCGTGGCGATTTACATTGGGACTTAGAAAATATAGCTAGATGGTGCCATTTTAGCTTGGTCAATTTATATTTAGAATCTCCTTTTAATATCGAGCTTCTTCAACATATGCCAAATTTAAAGCAAGTTATATACAGGTATAACAAAAAAGAAGATTTAACAGAATTTTTAAAAGCTTTAAAAAAACGCAAAATTAATATTTTGATTCAAGTAGGTAGCAATTTAGACATTTCAGATGTAAGGTTAAAGTATTTTGATTACAATGTCTTGCCAGAGCCACAAGCCCAAGAAGAGGTTAAAGCGTCAAAATTTATATCCAAAAAGAGGTTTGTCACTAATGCAGAAGCATTTAATTCAGAATCTTCTGCAAAAAGACTTGACAAATCAAATAACTTCGTCTATGATGAAGCCTCATCTAAAGAATTAGAAAGTTTATATTTATATGACGAAGAATAAATTATATGGTCCAGACATCTGGAAGCGCAACGAACACGGACTGCTTGATTCCGTTGATTATGTTTTTAACGAGGATGGTTCCGTCAACTGGCGAGCCATGATTAATCCAGAGCATCTGTATCCCAACAAGGATTGGTTTGAGATGCGCAAGATGCCAGCGCCAGAATCTATCGAAGGATTGGACGATTCTCAGCTTTTGATCAAGCTTGGGGGAATTAAAGAGCTTGCAAAGCTTCGTGGATTTAAAAGTGTTTCTTATTCAATTGAAGAAAGTTCTGATGAGCGAGTAGTCATTCGTTGCACAATTGATTGGGTAAAGAATTATGAAAATTTAGAAGCTGATAATTTGGGTTGCAGTTTTTCCTCTGTTGCTAATGCGACACTTCATAATACAAATGGTTTTGCCGCAAAGTTTTTAGAGTGTATTGCTGAGAATCGCGCATTTGTTCGCGCTGTTCGTAACTTTTTGGGCATTCATATTGTAGGTGCTGACGAAATTGACTCGTCCAAGAATAAATCTCCTATCGTAGTTGCCTCATCAACCTCTGGAGCAAAGGATATTAGCCCACAAGGGATTTTAAAAGAAAAAGCGGGTACTGACTTCAATTCTTTCCTAAATCAGCTACGAAAGCTTTATGGAGACGGCAAATATGAAAATGACCCAGAGACAATTAAAACCTGGAAAGATTATAAGGATATCCCAGCAAAAGAGTGTCGTAAATTATTAAAATTAATTAAATAGTGTAAATAAAATATGTCAAAATACGATAGATTTAATACAAAAAACTTTTTAAAAGAAAAAATCTTTACAGGAACGGAAAACGCTTCCGTTTCTAAAGGGGAAACCTCTTTTATAAAAGAGGTTTTAGAAAAAAGTTCTTTCAAGGGCGAAATCAAAGAACTGATCAGTTCAATTAGTTTGATCGACTCTAATTTTGAATATGACTCTTATTCGTTTCGAAATGAAGAAAAACTTTACGTTCTTAAAATAAATGAAGACGATCCAGACAATATCTTAGAAAGAGAATTTAAAAATCTTTCTATCTTGGAAAAGAAACCAGTTTCGCCGCTTCCTGTATTTTTTGAAAAAGTAAATTATTCTGGTTCGGAAATTAATATTTTGGTTGTAACCCTTGAAAGAAGTCTTTCTCTTTTTGACATATCCGAAAGAGAGTTTTTTACTCTTTTTGAACCTTTGGCAATGAACTTTTCTTTTCTTCATGAATTTACCCAAGACAAACGGGAAAACGAAGTAGACACCTTCATTGAAAATCTTTTGGCGGATAACGATTTTGAAGAAATTATTCCTAAAGAAGTCTTACAAAAATATTCTACAAAAATACCAAACTATCCAAAATACAAAGAATTACTCTCTATTCTTAAAGAAGAAATAAAGCAAGAAACCGAAGCTTTGGAGCAGTCTAATTTTTGCTTATGTCATACGAATCTAACAAAATCAAGAATTTTGGTAAAAGATAGATTTTTTAAGTTTATTAATTTTCAGTATTCTTACTTTTTAGACCCATTTTTTGACGTTGCTCTTTTGGTGCTTTCTACTGGAATTTGCAAAACAGAGGGTTGGGAAAAAGAATTTTTAGGAAGATATCTAAAACATCATAGAAAATTAGATATAACAATAGAAAAAGCCGAAGAAAAATTAAATAAATTTAAAAATGTTTGTTATAAAATAGTTCTCCTTCGCCTTTCCAGCGAAATGATTTATGAATTTTCCACGCACGGAAACAATAGAGCAAACAGAATACTCAAGATCATTAAAAGATATGAGTATATAAGACCTTTAGTAAACGAACGAATTCCTCAGTATGTGAGTACTATTGATGATTTTTTCTATTTATTTAAATAAAGAAATAATTTTATTTATAAAACTTTTCTATTTCTAAATTGATTTGATCTATCGTAATTCCCGAAAAGTTGTCCAAACTTAGAGAAAACTCAATCTCCCCATATTCTGCCCAAGGATATTTTTTCTTTTTATAAGAGGTTTTTTCGCCGCTGGCTTCTGGAGAACTTAAATCTAGATTTTTGCTTCCATTTAAAGATAGCGTTCTTTGCTCCTCAGAGCCGCTATAAGAGTAGGAACAGTCAAGTATGAGGTTGTAGCCCAATTCTCTTCCATCCCCATCAAATTCCTTAAAATTGAAGCCATTGGAGCCATTTGAGAAGTATGTCCCAGATAGGTTTTCGTCAAACTGAGCAAAATAGACAGAAACAAGAGATTGATTAAGCTGTTGGGAGATTTGAGAATAGGGTATAGAAGTTGAAGGCGTTTGTTCTGATCTTATGATTGTTCCAGAAGAAATATCCGACCAGTTACCCGTTCCGATAATATCAGAAGGTAAAAATTTATAATATATATTTTTATAGCTTTTAATTTCGGAATAAAAAACAGGAACAACAGTTTTTTTTGTTTCGGGGGAGATGTTTTGCGTTTTTAGTTTTGAGAAGTTTTCTCCGTCAAGAGAAGAATATACGTCTATTTTTTTTGTATCTAAGCTGCCGACCATGTCTAAAGTAAAGACAATCTTATCTTGGTAAGACTCGCTATCAGTTATATTAATGTTTGGAGCTTCGTTTTTTACGGAATACATAAAAGTATCTTCCAGTTCATTATCTTTATTGTATAGATAAAAACCTAAAGTATACAATCTTTGATTTTCTATAAATTCTTCTTTTTGGGCGCGGCTTATAGCGAAATTATTTGATCTGTATTTTCCAACCATATCACGAACAAAATGGTTTTCTTCGTCAAAAAGTTTAATCTTTAAATGTGGCGCATAATAAGAATTAAAAGAAACTGGGCTTCCGTTATTGTCCTTAAAGGAAACGTAAAAATTATCGTTTTCAGTAACGGATTCGCCTGTTTTATAGTTTATGTAATTTACTTCGTTTTGAATTATATTTATTTCTTTATTTAGTTTTATATTTCTAAAAAGAATGCTTTCTGAAAAATCTGTAGAATTAACTACAAAACTTTTCTTTGGAGAATCGGCGGACTCTGGATTTCTCATAGAAGTAACAACAATGTTATATGTTCCTGCTTGAGAAATGTTATGCAATTCAAAATGTGTTACTGGAGGACTAAAAGAATCATCTTTTAAAAATTCTTTATAAGAATAAGAGCCGTTTGGATAAAACAAAGATACTCTGTATTTTGTTTCCGTTCCGCCAAGGACTCCCGTTATATCTCCCACCAAAGAAAGAAAACCATTGTTATTTTCAATTCCAGTAGTGAATCCGCTAGGAGGTGTAGGTCTATTAATATTATTTGTAGGAATACCTATATTATATTCTTCGTCCACTTCTTGATAATCTTCAAGTTCGACAACATTGAATTTACCAGAATCATATTGTAGGCCGTTGATTTTATAAACGTTTTCTGATTCTTCTTTAATTGAGGTTATCTTATAAAACTCGTTGACTTCGTTTGTTAATTTAAGATTAAATGGAGAACCCCGTTTTATTCCACTTCCGTATAAAGAAACGTCATCATTAACATTTAAATCTAATTTTATTGATTTGTTGTTGTTTGTTAGAGATATCCCTGTTATTTCTGTTTTAAATACGAAATCAATATAAGCCCCTGCGATCTTATCGGAAGTTAAAACTCCAGAATAATTATCAGAATTATCTCCAAACTGATATGTTTGATCAAATTTTACTATATCGTATAATGTTTCGATTTCTGTTTGACCATTATTTTTATATAAATAAATAGCACTATCATCTCCTGTTTTAATACTTCCTGTATTAATTGTGTTTTCTATCTCTACGAAAAAGCTAGACCCATCAAAAGAAGAACCAAGTATTTTGCCGTAGTTAATTTCAAAGTTTTTTAATTCGTCGTCAACCCTAATTACACTTCCAGGATTTAAGAAAAGTGCTGTTTGGTCTGTTGAAAACTCAATGGTCTCTGTTTCAAATTTGTTGCTTGTTAAAATATATTTGCCTAATCTTCTCGCCTGTGATCGAGAGGTTGCGCCTATTCCATTTTGTGTATTGGTTATTGTACCATATTTTCTAATTCCGTCTTCGTCTTCCACATATTCTTTTTTAATTTTATAAAAATCATTTTTGTCGGCGTAAAGAACTTCAACCCTTGTGAATCTGGATTGTTTTAAAATATCTCCATAATTAAAAGCCCCATCTAAAACGTTTGAATTGTTAAATATTGCGGTAGGCTCTTTTGGCTTGTCAATAGAGAAGTTAAATGAACCGCCTGCCCAATAAGCCGCACATCTGAATATGGAAGCTATATTACCTATTAAATTGAACGCATTTTCTTTTGTATTTAAAAGAATATTACAGGAAAATCTTGGTTCAATCCCTCCTCTGTCGTCAGAAACACCATCGAAACATCCGTCAGAATCTACTCCATCGCAATATCTTCCGATTTCATAAAGTTCAAATATGTCTATATCTTCTAAATCGTCTATTTGATTTCTTATCCCGTATACGGGGTTAACCATCAGATCATATAATACCCAAGCTGGGTTATCCGACCAAGAATATTTAAAGGTTCCATCCCACTCCCCAATATAAATTTGTTCTTTGTTTCTTCCAAATTGAAAAGTAGAATCTTCAACCGTGGAAACAGAACCTATAATATCCGCGTGAGCGCCCCCAAATTTATCTTTAAATACACTTCCGAATCTTTCTGTTGTTATAACCGTTCCGTCAAAAAAGTGAAGGAGTTGGTTATTTTTCTTAATTTTCAAGTCTGCGATTTGTGTTCCGTTATCTAAAAAACTAGATGAGGCGTGAGTTGTGTTAGATCCAATTAATAAATTTGTTCCAGCGCTTGGATCATAAGAAAAGCTCGGTCTATTTGTAAGCGTCCCAGTTTGTGTACCAACCAAAGTTTCGCCGACCTTAACTGTTAATGTGTATTGGTTACCAACAGCTTTTAGGGATACAGAGAATATGTCCGAAGCTGAATAAGCGGAAATGCTTATATCTTTATGTATAAAATCTGTATTGCCAGCATCATCTTTCCCAACCATTCCTATTTCTGGTGAAGAGCCATCGCCATCATCTCTATGATAAACAGCGACTCTTCCTGGAGTATTAAAATTGCCGCCATCAACATCTAAAAAATATACAGGAGTAGTTGAGGTATTGAAACTACCAAACTTAACCTTAAAACTAATTTCATAGTTTTCTGTGCCAAAATCTATTTTTTCTGGAACTTTTAAATAAGAAGAACCGTTAAACTGAAATACTTCTCTTAATCCATAATCAGAAGAACTTCTAATAAATCTTTTGTCTGATCCGTCTGCTCTTAGCGGTGCATAATTAGACGGAATCAATATTTTTTTAAGTTTTGCGTCATAAGTTCTTACAGGAGGAGAACTAAAACTTCTAGCTTCAATTGTTGTTCCCACAAGAGAAGAAAAAGGGTATTTAAATTGAGAATTTATTTTTTCTGTTATAGCATAAAGAGATGCTTCTCTTTGAATAAGTGCAGACTCGGTTTCATAACTTGTTTTTTGTGTTTTTATATATCTTTTGATTTCTTTCCAAGATTCATTTGGATATAAAACCTCAAAAGGGTCTAAATTGTAAGTTGAAGTAAGGCCGCTAATACCATCAATATCAGAAATTTTAAAATCTTTTAAAGCGCTGTTTTTAGGAAGGGTTATCTCTTCGTAAGGTGAATTTAAATAATTGTTTTCAACAATACCATAATAAGCAGCTTTATAAGATGATTTAAATTGATTTAAAGCAATAAATTTAGGATGAACACCCTGCTCTAAAAGTGTTTCTACGTCCGTTTCGTCGTAATCTCCCTCAAAACCAACATCAAAATTAAAAGTTATACCCGCTGGTTCCGTTCTTCCCAAAGTGTCGTCATCTGATGATTCTGTATCTCTAAGTAAAGATATTGCCAAAGTTGGGGCAACAGAATCCACTTCGTTTTGATATATAATATGTTTAAAATCATAACCGTCGTGTTCTTCTGAAACATTTTGATTCCAAGCCGCAAAATTTTCATTAAAACTTCCGTCTTCTCTAACGTCTTTGTTTCCTAATCCAGCTTTCAAAATAGCTCCAGTATTTCCAAATTGATCTACAAAACCAGAAGACGTGGCTCCAGTTGCCGCCCCGTCTCCTCCAGCAGTTAAAGAAAACGGGCCTAATAAACGTGCGTTAATTTGATAGTCTCTGGTTATTTCTCCGAAGCCGTTGAGGGGTTTTTGAAATTCGTCTCCCTTGTTATATTGTATTTTTGCCTTGTTAAAGTTAAATCTTAGATTGTTGTCTATGTTTGCCCCAAAATTAATTTGTTTACCAATTGTTTCGCCTCTAGATGGATTAACTTGATTATAAGGGACTGTTAGATATTCTACAAAATTTACTCCAGTTCCCAAAACATCATAACCGTTATCTATTCCACTTTGAATAGCGTTAATGTTTGAAGTTTCTGTTAAAAATTTTCCAGTTAAAAACCCTCCGCCTGCTCCAGTAGCAATTTCGTCGCCAATAAAAAAGAACATTATACCACCACCAATAAAATTTGTTATTCTATAAAAATCAAAAACAGAATTTTCTTCTGAAATGGCGTCTCCAGTATTAAATGTTGGGGCAAAAGCAAAAATATTTTCTGGAAGCTTAATTATTTCTTCTCCGTTTTCAACTCTTAAAAACCTTTCATGGGTAGAATCGTTAAACAAAAAAGAAGGATAAATTGGAGACTTTGTGTTTGAATAAACGGTGCTGTTGGCGTTCGTTATAACCCCGCTAGTGTTGTATTGTATAATACCTAATTGGTTTATTAAAGACTGGTATTGATCAAAGTTTGAAAATAGGTCTGATAGTTCGCTGGTTATGTTTGAAATATTGTTGTCGGCAATCGCGGCTAAACCGCTGGAAGTATCATCTCCAGTAATTAACCCACTTAAATTTGACTGTATATTTGAAAGAGCTTGGTTTAAAGAAGATAGTGAAGCTCTATCTACCAATTGAATATCAGAAGCCGAAAACGCGCCAGTTTGATAAATTTTTTCTGTATTTTCTTTAATAGGTGTTTCGTCAAAATAAATAGCCCCAAAAACATCAATTCCTTCCGCTTTTTTTCCGTCATTTAAACAAAGACCTTCTATTGGGCCTTCACAGAGAACGTCAAGAGATTTTAAAATAGAAGAACTTTGATATAAGTCTGAGGTTTCTGGTGGTGTAAGATATACATCTCCCGCGTTACCCCCAGGTTTTCCCGCACCTCTAAAGGTTTTATTATAAAACTTGTTCTTTAATACTTTCATCTCCTTGCGCCATAATAAATTACACTAATTTTTTAATTTTGAGTTCAAAACCGTCAAACAAACCGTTTTGACCCGAAATATCTATATTATAATATTTTTTAGATAATTTTAAAATTTTCTTAGTAGACATAAAACCCTGATCATTAAAATTCAAGGAAACAGATTTTGTTTCTTCTTCTGAGCTTATTTCAAGATTTAAGTTGGCTTGACTGCCGCTTATTAGAGAACTTGAAAATTCGAATAAGCAGCTTTCTCCATTTCCATAAAACCCCGTCTGACCATTTGATGAATTATAATCAGAAAACCAGTTAGAAATTTCGCCACTTGAATATATTGAATAAATAGGCAATATACTGTTTGTATATTTTTCAAAAACAGATTCCTTTTCTGGTATAAAACCTTCAACTTCGTAGCTATCGCCTGCTCCATAGAAGTCTCTAGGAGCAAGAGAAAAAGTTATTTTTTGTTTTTTGGGCAACGAATTAATTTCAAAATCTTCCAGTTTTAAAAACTGTATTTGGTTTTGGTTTTCAGAAGTAAAAGTTTTAATGATATCATTGCCTGTTTTAAGGTCTATATATCTAAGTTTTTCATTCTCGGATATGTCTACAAGAAGGTTTGCAACAGAACCATCGCTTACAAATTCCGCGTTATTAATTTTTGGCGGTTCATCAAAAAGAGTCTTAGAAACCTGAGAAACGGCTTCTCCATTAATTATTAACTCCGCTTCAAATTCTTTTTCTCTGTTCGAATTATTGGTTAAGTCTTTAATTTCTTGGAAAGATGTTTCAAAATCTGTTAACTTACTGTCGTTAATCCAAGTTTCTCTGTCAATTTTTATTTTTATTCTACAAAGAGACTCAGATAAGTTTAAAGGGTCTCCATATACGTTTTTGGGTCTAACTTTAACCTTAACGGTTTCCAAACTTGTAGAAAGACCAAGTTCTTCCAAGAAAGGATATGTTGAAATCTTATCCTTTGTTTGGTTGATAGTGAAGCTTGTATTTATAAATTCGCTTGATTCTGGATTTCTTAAAGATTTTACGGTTAATTCATAATCTCCAACAGCAGAAAGGTTATAAAAACCAAAATCGGTCAAAGGGTTCCCAGATGGGCTTAAATTGTTTGTATTTTTTTCTATTTCTTTGTTCGTGAACCTTCCGTTTGGATACCTTACGGACAACCTATATTCCTGTTCGTCTCCGTTTATTTCTCCAGTGATTTGACCAGTTAAGAACGGAGAACCACCATCATCTATACCTGTTTGATAGGAAACTCCAAGCGGTTCTGGAGGTCTATTAATTATATTTGTAGGCAGGCCAATATTATACTCTGGTTCTATTGGTTCTTGTATGCTTCCGAAATTATCTATTATGTCAAATTTTCCAGAGTGGTATTCTTTTCCTTCTATTTCGTATAAGTTGGCGTCTTTTTCTGTTATATTTAACACCCTATATTCTTTATATTTTTCTATTTTGCGAACGGGTCTAACAAGAGGGGTTGTTGTTTTTAAATTCTTAATAGACCTTGTGTTTTCTGGTGTTTGTTCTAAAAACAAGTTAATAAAATTACCACTTGTGTTATAACCAGTAACGGTAACAAATTCGCTTTCTATTTTTACGTCTTCTCTAACTTTGATTGAAGTTCCCTCAAATTTGGTTTGATTATAAAGTCCGCTTATTTCTAAATTGGAGAAGTTGATTATTTCAAGGTTGTTTGAAATGCTCGTATCCAAGGAAAACCCATCTTCAAATAAGAAACTGTCAGAATTGTTTAAAGTTATTGTGCAACCATTAAAATTATAAGTGGTGAAG
>Ga0209653_1003505_pt1 | contig 10669 bp, 5 predicted proteins | sample SaaInl6LU_22_DNA_FD_184644 | JGI IMG/M metagenome (GOLD analysis project Ga0209653, IMG submission 184644) | Marine microbial communities from expanding oxygen minimum zones in the Saanich Inlet - ESP_116LU_22_DNA (SPAdes) (version 2) | ecosystem: Environmental > Aquatic > Marine > Intertidal... | reverse complement strand
ACCCAAACTTTCCGCATATTGATAAATGTAAGTCCAACACATTATTTGGCCACCGACGTATAAAATCTGGGATAAAACCCCTAGAGTATAATTAGAATTATTGAATAAAGCCATAAAAGTTTTACCAATTTTTGGCATTTCACCTTCTGCCTTTGATTGTGGCATTTTATTCACAAGAAAAATTAAAAAAACAACAGAAATAAATAATCCTAAAGCCACATATGGGTCTCTTATTACCAATAAATCTTTAGTTCTAATAAGTGTCTTAGAAGCTTCTTGAAGGGTATTAAAATCAACTATATCATCAGATTTTAAGTTTTTCAAGACAAATTGTTGTGCAACAAACAACCCAGCAATTAAGCCAATTGGATTGAAGGCTTGAGCCAAATTTAATCGTTGCGTAGCAGTTTCTTTTGGTCCCATGGCTAATGCATAGGGATTTGCAGCTGTTTCCAAAAATGCCAAACCAAAAGTCAACACATAGAGACCAATACAAAAAAACATAAAGCTTTCTGATTGTGCTGCTGGGTAAAATAGTAATGCGCCAGAAGCGTACAAGGCCAATCCGATTAAAATACCTACTTTATAAGAGTATTTTCTCATAAATAGAGCGGCAGGCAAAGCCATGCAAAAATATCCTCCATAAAAAGCCATCTGTACCCAAGCTGCTTCAGAATTAGATAATTCCAATACTTTTTTGAAAGCCTGGACCATAGGGTCGGTAACTGCATTTGCAAAACCCCAAAGTGCAAATAGAGAGGTAACAAGTGCAAATGCAAATAAATTTTTTTTGGGAACTAATGGAATTTTTATGGTGCTCATAAATTTAATTTGTATTAATTAATTTTGGTTCGTTGCCCATTTCAAATTCTAAAGTTCCACCTTCAATGAGTTGATTGTGAGTAAAAAATGGGGTTTTTAATACCTTTTCATTGAGTTTAGAATTTTGAATGAATTTATTTTCTGGACTATTATTTTTAGTTTTAATTATAAATTTTTTACCTGTTGGTAGGTTTATTTCTACCTGATCAAAAATAGGACGACCAATAGAATAAGTAGGGTCTCCAGGATTGAAAGAATAAAAACCCATAGCATTTAACACGTACCAAGCACTCATCTGTCCACAATCTTCATTTCCTGCTAGTCCATTAGGATCATTAAAATATAATTCACTCATAATTTGGTCTGCCAATTTTTGAGTTTTCCAAGGCTGACCTACAAAATTGTATAAATGTGTAATATGATGACTTGGTTCATTTCCATGAGCGTATTGGCCAATTAATCCAGAAATATCTCCAGAAACATCATCTCCAACCAATTCTGAGCTTGTTGAAAACAAATCATCTAGTTTTTCAATAAAAGACTCTTTTCCACCCACTAAATCTATTAATCCTGGCACGTCGTGTGGGACAAACCAGGACCACTGATAAGCGTTGCCTTCAGTATAATCATCTTTTCTATGTCTTGAAAATCGAGGGTCAAAAGGCTCTCTCCACTGACCATCGGCATTTTTTCCACGCATAAATCCAGTAGTTGAGTCATAGTATTGAGAATATTTTTTTGAACGATTCATATACAAATGATAATCATCTGTTTTACCTAAATCTTTTGCCATTTGTGCAATACACCAATCGTTGTAGGCATATTCTAAAGCTTTAGATACAGACTCGTTTTCCAAATCTGCTGGAATATAATCTTGATTACTGTGATACCATTTTCCTTTTGGCATTAAAATTTCTTTTACTGCTTTTGAAGGAAAACTCACATTGATTGTGTCATATTTTGAGGCGTGTACAATAGCTTGATAAGCTCTATTGATATCAAAATCTTTGATTCCTTTATTATAAGCATCAACAATTACTGGAACAGCGTGGTAACCAATCATACAACCAGTATAATTTCCTTGCAGTTCCCACATTGGCAGTACACCACCTTGGTCATATTTATCTAGCAAAGATTTAATGAACTCATTAGTTTTCTGCGGGTCTGTAATTGTTTTTAATGGATTGTATGCTCTAAAGGTATCCCATAATGAAAAGACGGTATATATATTTTCTTTATTAGAGATATGAATTTTTCTATCCATTCCCCTATATCTAAAATCAACATCAGAAAAAGTATTTGGAGCAATTGATGTATGGTATAAGGCTGTGTAAAAAATAGTTTTTTCGTCATCTGTGCCTCCCTGAACATTAATTTTTGAGAGCTCTTTTTTCCAAGAATTATGTGCATCATTTTTTACTTTATCAAAATTCCAATGGTTTATTTCTGACTCTAAATTTAATTCTGCACCAGAATAATCAACAGATGAAATACCAACTTTTGCTAAAACCTCTTCGCCTGGAGTTGTATCAAAAGTTAATACAGCCAGCAGATGTTTAGATAATTTTTCGGGGAGTTGATCTATTTTTTTCCCATTCTCATAAAAAGTGTAGGTAAATGGTTTGTTGAATTTGGCATGAAAAAAAATATCTTGATTTACGGCCCAGCCACCCGATCCTTTGTAGCCCGCTATTTCTGTGTTTGAAATGACATTGAACTCATGATTGGGATTATGATCGGGATAGATGTTGTGAGACAGATCAATAATAATTCCAGATTTTCCGCCATTGTTGAATGTGTATTTATGAAAACCGGCTCTTGTTGTTGCAGTTAATGATACATTTATATTATAATCCTTTAAAAGAACCTCGTAATAACCCGGTGAAGCAGATTCATTAGAATGACTAAATCTTGATCGATAACCTAAATCAGGTTCCTCAGGCGACCCGGGAATTACCATCGGATTTCCAGAAAAAGGCATAAATAAAAAATCTCCTAAATCGCTAATTCCAGTACCACTTAAATGAGTATGTGAAAAGCCGATAATTGAATGATCTGTGTAGTGATATCCGCCACAAGCATCCCAACCCAAAGTCCTTGTGTCTGGACTAAGTTGAACCATTCCATAAGGAGTTGTAGCACCTGGGAATGTATGTCCATGACCACCTGTACCTATGAATGCGTTAACAAATTTAGTGTTATCTATACTATCATTTATATTCAGGGTTGAAGACTGACTACTTAAAGCATTTGATAGAATAATTGATGTAGCTAAAAGAAAGTAGAGTTTATTTTTTTTCATTTAAAATTAGTTATGGTTGTATTTAGGTTTTTCTTTTGTAATAGGAATTTCTTGTCGTAACATTTTACCAGCTTTACCAGTAAGCCATAAATAATAATCAGAAGGTAATTCTCCGTAGGTCAAAAATTTACTTTTTTCGCTAATTGGAGGGTTGTTATCTACTTTAAAAATACAAGTCCCTTCGTCCATTTCGTCAAACATTGCGACGTAAACAGTCTTTACACCTTCAGAAATTGTATTGAAAAATTGTCTCCACAAAAAGTCACCATTTAGCCTTGGAATTTGATTAAATATTTTAGAATCCCTTTTTTGATTTGACCAACTAAATCCCGGAAAAACTACAGGCATATAAAGCAGATCGTTTTCATCGCACCACTTTTTATCTTCAGCAATAGTTTTTTTATGAAGATCGGCACTTTCCAAATCCGAATATCGACCTGGAGTCCATGGGTGAACAATGTCAGCTGATCTAATAATATCATGCAGTTGAGAATCACTCATAGCATCTCGAGACAAGGTTCTCCACCCTGTAGGTACACCTAAAAGAACATTGCATCCACCATATTTTGGATCGTTTTTAAAGAAATCAATCAAATTTTTGATATCCTGCAATGTGTATTTTCTATTGTCTTTAAAACCTACCCCCCATATTGAAACTATAGCTTTTCCTTTGTACGTTAATACATTAGGGTTTGTAGGGTCATTTAGCTTGTATTTTTTTACCAGTTCCTTCCAATCTTCAATGGTTGTTTTTACAACATTTTGACTTGTAGTTCCAGTCAAATCATACATTACACTAATTACCCTGTCATGCTTTTTTGCACTTTTAAAACAATTATCAAATACTTTGAAGAGATTTTCTTTTCTCTTTTTACCTCTTGTTAAACCCACTGAAAACCGTTGAATAAAAACACCATCAATACCATAATCTTTCATCCATTTGAAATGAAGATTTACTGTGTTAGCATCTGATGAGCTAAATAGGTAAGCTGGACTACCATCTTTATGATCAAAAGGAGTTTTATATTTTAAATCTTTAGAATATTCGGTTAAATCAGGCCAAAAGTCAATATTTATGCTTCCCGGCTTAAAACCCTCTTTATTATTGTAATGCTTCCAACCTAAACCAGAACCATCTCCTTTAGCATTAAACCAACCTTGATACCCAGCTAAAATTTTGCCTTCTATTGAATTATTTGGAGGGGTATTTTTTTTAAAGTATGAAGTATTGAGACTTACGCTTAAGAAAAAAAGAGCTGAATAAATAACGATTATTTTTTTCAAATTTTAGTTGACTTTAAATTCTTCTCTAAGAATATTTAAAAATTGATCTGAATATGTGTCTGCAGACTCTAGCTGAGTACCTCTATTCCAGTCGTTAAATGAATCGACTAAAACAATTCTGTTAGTGCCTACGGCTAGTCTTGCAACATTACAATGAGATCTAAACCACTCTTCATTTTTATCTATGACATAAGTGGGACTACCACTGTTGAGTATTTTTAGGTTCACAGAAGGTGCAATAGTTGGTATATATTCTATGTTAAAATCCAACCATCTTTCTTTGTGATATTGCCAAGCGAGATTGACAATTTTGTGAAAAAATGTATAACGATCGTAATCATTTTGGTTAATTATGGCATAGGAAGAATGCGTTACTGCATCAACTCCATTTACAAATCTAAAGTCGAATCTCAAAGTAGGCGTCCATTGGTTTTGTACACCAATTAGGTATAGCTCTACACCCATGGCAGAAAGTTCATCTCTCATAGATTGGTAAAGCGCAGCATTGTCGTTAGAGTGTAGAACATGACTATTGAAAATGTACACAATATTTTTACCATCAACCTTCATATAGTTTGGTTGATCAAAAAATGGAATCATTAATTTGAAATCATCTATGAATCTTTCTACCAACCCTGCATCTTCAATTCTATTATTGTTGCTTAATCCCATATTTCCAAAATTATAGGAAAATGCAAAATTGACATCTTGAGAATTGGGCGCAGTTTGAAGGGTATTTACAAATGCTACATCTTGATTATTTTGATTTTGATTTTTAGCTGAGCGAAATCTAAATATAAAAAAATCAATCCCTGCTGCATTAGCTTGATTAACATGTTGTTCGTAAACAGATGGGTCTGCGATATTGGCATTATAAATTCCTATACTAGGCTCTTCAGGAACATTGGGTCTCCTTACAAAACGTAAATAATGAGCACCAACCAAATAATCTGAAACAACTGGTTCAATTGGAATTTCATAGTTTAATATATTATCATCAACCGTAACTACATCATCTTCTGTACAGGAATTTAGAGTAAGAACGAAAAAAAAGAGGTAAGTTAATTTATAAATTTTCATAATGTTCATTGTATTATATAGTTAATCCCAGCAGCAATCAAATCATCTTCTGAGTCACCGTAAAAATGTTTTGCAAAATCTTGATTATACTCAGGGTTTTCATTCTCCCAGTTTATTGGATCATATATTTTATTCATTTGAATTGTATTGTACATTGAGTTGCCAATTGGATATCCTGGTACGGAATTGGGTAAATTTGATATAGCTTCTTGAAGGGCTTGACCATTTAAAATAGACTCTGAAACAGGGGGATATACCATTCTTTCGGGCAATGCTGCGTAGTCCAATCCGGTTGCTCCATCAGGATTAAATTGGTCTATAAATGGCAATCTTCTTGTCCTTTTTTGCATACACCAAATATCATGTCCTTGGTTAAAACTTGCTAACCATCTTTGTCTGGCTATTTTGTCATAGGGATCGGCCGTAATTCCACTAGTAACTAGACCAAATAGGTCTCTATCTCCAACACTAGCTGTACCCCATTTAACGCCATCTATTTCTTTATATTCTGCTACCCCAATAGCTTCATATTGTTCAAAAGAGGCATCTATACCTTCATAATAATACTGCTCTGCACTCAAAGCACCTCCCCACCCTAATAACTGAGCTTCAGCTTTTATAAAATTGGTTTCTGCATATGTAATGATGTTGTATGACATATCTTGAGTCATAAATAGCTCCTCTTTTGGTCTGCAGAATCTATTGTTAGGCAATCCACTCAGGATATTATCATTGGGGCTTAAAACACTTTCCCATTCATCCACAATTGCATTTCCGCCAAGAGGCCTTCCAAAATAAGGCAAATCATAACTAACTGTAATTAATTCTGTATCAGAACCCGAACTAAAAACTTGATCTTCAATTGTAATTGGTTCCGAAGAGGGTTCTGCCAATTTAAATAATCTAGGATCTGAGTAGGTTTTTAAATTTAATAAAAAGTGAAAATTAATATATGGAATAACATCATTATTGGCTTGAACAAACACGTATCTAGAATAGTTGTAAGACCAATTTTCTTGTGCAGTTCCCCATTTCATTACCACATTTTCTGCGTTTGAAGACAATAGATTATCTTCATTTAACATAGCATCAGAACCATGTTGATCAGCTAGTGATGGAAATCCTTCAGAAATTCGCAGTGCAATTTTAAGGCGAAGCGTATTGGCAAACTTTTTCCATTTTATCAAATCTCCATTAAATATTGGATCCTCTTGCAAAATATCACCATTACTATCTATATTTTCTGTTGCCTCTTTCAAAACATTCAAGATATCAGTATAAATAAATTCTTCTGAATCATAACTGGCTGAACTTTGTCCTGATAGGGCATCTTGATAGGGTACTGGTCCAAACGTTGAAACCATGATCGAAAAAACATAACTTTTCCAAATTTTAGCAATATAAACTCTATTGCTGTATTCAGGGTTGTCTGAGAATTTATCAATTATCTCTTGATTGTTTTTTAAAATGTTCACGTAAAATTTGGTCCAATAATTATCTAGAGCACTTTCTTGATAAAAGAATCGACTAAATTGACCACCTTTTCCACCATAGTAGCTTGCATATGAATTGAACATTTGATCATTCATTGTTCCACCGACAAGGTCTAAAGTGTTTTTTACTACACCTGCAAAAATTTGTTCGGGAGAAGCCTCATTAATTAAAAATTCATTTGTATTTATCTCCTCAAAATTATTTGTACATGAAGAAATAAACAAGGTAATAACTAGTGAAAGTTTTAAACCTAAATTGTTTTTATTATTGATTTTCATACTAAAATGTGATTTTAACATTAACTCCTACAGTCCTTGTGGGTAGAAAAGAACCAAACTCAATTCCTTGACCATTTCCAGATGTTGTACCTGCCTCAGGGTCAATTCCTTGAGGTGTATTTCTATAAATGGTCCATAAGTCTCTACCAACCAGAGAGATTTTCAGATGTTTAATGTTTTTTAATTTTTTTAATACTCTAGGGGGAAATGTATATCCAAATACAACTTCTCTAAGCTTAACATAGGAAGCATCATAAACAAATCTGGCTTGATCCGATAAGCCATCATACCCATAAAGTTGTGGGCTTAGCCAAATATCCGCATACACAATATTGCCCTCATCATCTCTTTCAGCCACCCAATTTCCATCAGCGTCTTGAACACCAACGGCAGAAGCCTCATAGATTCTTCCTTTTGGTCTTCCAGGATCACCATAAGGATTTCCAAATAGACCATTACCTGCTCTTTCATTATTATTTTCACCAAGAATCATTGTTGAGAATAAATATTCTTCTCTTCCTGCTAGTGATTCCGCATGGACTCCATAATTCATGGACTTTACCATAGTAGCCGAAAACAATTCACCACCCATTTTAACATCTAAAAGTACGTTTAGACTAAAACCCTTATATGAAAATGAATTTCTGATACTTCCAATCCAATCAGGTTGAGCATTTCCTAAAAGTTGATCATTATTCCATCTGGCTCTTCCATTAGGAAAAACTAATGGTGTACCAGTTTCAGGATCTCTTGCTTGAGCATTTCCTCTAATGTTTCCAAAAGGTTGCCCAACTTCTGCAAATACGCCAACATTAAACCAATTTCTTAAGAGTAATCTATCTGTTCCAGGAGCTAGTGAAACAACATTGGACCTATTTTTTGACCAATTGATGTCTGTTTTCCACTTAAACTGTTTTGTAAAAATATCAGCGGATAAAAAAAGCTCGACGCCATCATTTTGAATCTCACCTGCATTGATAAACTTAGAAACAAAACCTGATGTGGGAGTAACCTGTACAGGAATAATTTGATCAGTTGTTGAGCTTTTATAGAATGTGGCGTCTAAAGTTAATCGTTTATTAAAAAACTCTAACTCAGTGCCAAATTCAGTAGAGGTTGTCATTTCTGGTTTAAGCTCAGAATTTTTTCTTTGTGTTTGTAAAGCTAACCACTCTGTTTCATTGTAGTTACCACCTTCAACATAGTTATTGATTAGCCTGTCAAAAGAGGTGTCGCTACCAACTTGAGCAAATGAAGCTCTGATTTTTCCATAATTAAGAAAATTACTTGAGGGTAATAAATTGGTAAAAATAGTTGTAGCTCCAAATGAAGGATAAAAATAAGAATTGTTATTAGAGGGTAGAGTAGAGGACCAATCGTTTCTTCCTGTAATATCCAAATAATATGTATCTTTTAACCCTAGAGATATAGAGCTAAAGACAGAGTTGATGGTTTTGTTATTTGGTAAATATATTGTTGGTTGGAATTCATTTCCGTTGGATAAACTAAAAATATCACGTTCAAAAACAGAAATTGCAGTAACTCTTTCTCCAGAAGTTCTAAGATCAAATTTATTTACACCCAAAAGGGATACTAAAGAAAACTCATTTAACCTTGTTGTATAGTTTAAAATAGCTTCATAATTCCAGTTTTCTCTATCAATATTTACTTCACGGTAAAGTCCATCGGGGTCAAATGCAGCTCCTAAATTATTAAACTCAAAACGATTTATTTTATTTACTGCACCATTAACTCTAGTTCTTAGACTTAAGTCCTTTGTAATTTTCCAATCTAAAGTCAAATTTGCAACTGTTCTTTTTAGATCATCCTGATTGGTGTTTTCATAAATATTCCAATACGGATTATTAAATTCACCTTGGTAACTAAAAGCGTTGTTGTTTTCATCTTTATATGGAAATAAGTTAGCTTTAGACATATTTGGTAACATCCACATGTAATTGCTCGCAGGATTGCGATTACTTCCATTTTGATAAAGTCTATTTGTAACACGCTGATCTACATACTGTAAACTAGAGCTAAGGTTTAGATTTTTAAATATATCATGAGAAAAATTAAGCGCAACATTATTTCTGTTTATTTTTTCCATTCTATCCATAACATGATCTCCCGATGTATTTGCGTATGACAATCTAAATCTACTTTTTTCTCCTGCTCTCGAGAATGCAAAGTTATTTGTAGTAATCGTTCCGACTTTATATAGTTCTTTAATGTTATTTGTATTTGGTGAGTATGTTCCTACAGTCCCATTGTAATCCAGAACTTGTTGCCCTAAAAGCGGCATACCGTATGCTCTTATAAATTGACCTACTACCGGAAAACCTGTTTCTGAATCAACAGGCATACCACCAGTCACTGTCCTACCGTTGTCTCCAGCACCATAGACATATTGATAATATGGATATTCCCTGTTTGAAACAAATGATAAATTAGAATTTATGTTGACTTTTATTTTTGCTCCATTTTTTTTATCGGCTTTTTTTGTAGTGATTAGAACTACCCCATTAGAAGCTCTAGAGCCATAAAGTGCAGAAGCATTGGCGCCTTTGAGCACTTGGAGTGATTCAATATCGTCTGGATTAATTGTTGACAGAGGACTTCCAAAATCTATATCATCACCTCCGTTCCAAACAGAAACTCCGTCATCACCTGGGCTGCTATCCAAAGGAACACCATCAACAACATAAAGCGGCTGGTTGTTTCCTGTTATTGAAGTTAGGCCTCTGATAATCACCCTTGTCGTTCCTGTGGGGGTAGAAGAGCTAATAACTTGAACTCCCGAAGCTTTCCCTGAAAGTGCATTTAATAAATTTGTTGATCGTGCTTCACTCAAGTCTTCTGTATTCGCAGTCTGAGTAGAATAGGATAATGATTTTTTTTCTCTTTTTATTCCCAAAGCAGTTATTACAACTGCTTCAAGCTGCTCTGTGGTTTCCTCTAGAACAACATTGATTTCTTTTAAGGTTGAATCAAATTTTACCTCTTTTGTAGCAAAGCCTAAATAACTAAACTCCAGAGTTCCTGAAGACATATCTCTAGTATTAATGATGAAGTTACCATCAAAACCTGTTGTCGTTCCAATTGTTGTACCTTTAATTAAAATTGTCACACCTATTAAAGGATCTCCTGATTTTTCTGTTACCAGCCCCTTGATTGAGATTTCTTGAGAGAGCACAACCATAGGGAAGAGACTTATTAGAATATTAATTATTAATTTGTTCATTTTATTGTTTTTAATATCTTATGCGATTTCATGACTTACCTAAATTATTTAACAATAAATTTTTTGTTGAATGATTTTGATGAGGCTTTTCCTGTTAAAATATAAATTCCAGTTTTCATATGACTTATATCTAAAGAATGATTTTGAGTAATATTTTTAGCTTCGATT
>Ga0209653_1003503_pt1 | contig 10673 bp, 9 predicted proteins | sample SaaInl6LU_22_DNA_FD_184644 | JGI IMG/M metagenome (GOLD analysis project Ga0209653, IMG submission 184644) | Marine microbial communities from expanding oxygen minimum zones in the Saanich Inlet - ESP_116LU_22_DNA (SPAdes) (version 2) | ecosystem: Environmental > Aquatic > Marine > Intertidal... | reverse complement strand
GTTCTAGTGAATTCGCTCGGGGCCACCCCGCCAGAGGAACTATACATTCTCTACCGCACTGTGAAAGCGCGATTAGAATCCTGTGGGGCAACGATCGTTATGCCTTTAGTGGGCCGCTACGCAACATCAATGGAGATGGCAGGCGTTTCGTTCACGCTATTGAAATTAGATCGCGAGCTTGAAGAACTGTTAACAGCGCCATGTGATTGTGCTTTCTGGAGTGTTAAATGAGTTTAGATCGTGAAGATTTAATTGCTGCGATTGAGCGCCTTAAAGATGAAATGGACAATAATTTCGATCTTTTAAATACAGCCGACGGCGCCCTTGGTGACGGAGACCTTGGCGTAACAATGACACGAGGAATGCATGCGATCTACGAAATGCGGGAAAGCTTACCCGATGATCTTGGAATGCTGCTATTTCAGTGCGCACAGGCATTCACAAAAACATCTGGCTCTTCATACGGAACACTACTGGCTACAGGCCTCATGGCTGCGGCGAAGTTATTGAAGGGACAAACCACTCTCAATCCAAACAATTTGGCAGAATTGATTGCAACATCTCGCGATAAAATGCAGGAGAGAGGCAAGGCGGAGTTGGGCGGGAAAACTGTACTGGATAGCCTAGATTACCTGAGCAAAGCAGTAGCGAATTCGGACGACAAGTCACTCGCGGCATCGCAAGCCGTCGACGCCGCATTAAATGACTTTCGCGACAAACCTGCGACCATAGGCAGGGCTAGGATCTTCGGAGACAAGAGTGTCGGTATGGATGATCCTGGAATGTTGGCAATGAGTTTAATCGTCCACGCTGTAGCGCGTCGTTAAGGTACAAAGCCTATATGAGTGGATCCTCTCCCCCATAATGCCGGTCTGGGTAGTCATTATGCAGGGCCTTATCCGCGCGTGAGAACCGAGGCTGAGCAAAGTTATGTTGATGCCAATAGGGATAAATGAGTGGTAAGCGGCTCACATCATTCAAGCGCTTCAGCTCGTCTTCAGAGAGCATAATTTCAAGCGCTCTGAAGTTTTTTGTAAACTGCTCAGAATTACGCCCACCAACAACCAATGAGGCGACCGCCGGTCGGGTTAAGAGCCAAGCCAGTGCAATTTGAGCAGCTTCTACGTTATGGGATTTAGCGATATCATCTAGCACATCGACGATATTCCACAAACGTTCCATATCACGAATAGGCGGCTCACTCCAGCCAGAAGCTTGTCGTGAACCTGGCGCCAATGCGCCTCTCCTGTGCTTTCCAGTCAATAGGCCTGCTGCAAGGGGTGACCATATTTGCACACCAAGACCTTGATCGACAGAAAGCGGCAATAACTCATATTCGGCTTCCCGCGCTTCTATCGTATAATGGATCTGTTGTGACACAAAGCGGCTAGCGTAACTTGGTGCGGCATTTAGCGCCTTCATTACTTGCCAAGCAGAAAAGTTCGAACACCCCACATACCTAACTTTCCCCTGCTGTATTAAATAATCCAGGGCCGATAGAGTTTCTTCAATTGGAGTAGTGCCATCCCACTCATGCATGTAATACAGATCGATATGGTCGGTGCGTAAACGCTTAAGAGATCTCTCGCACTCTCTGATTATATGCCACCGCGATAAGCCTTCATCATTTGGGCCTTCACCAATAGGCATTCGGACCTTTGATGTGACAAGTATATTGTGATAGCGACCCTCTAACACTTCTCCCAAAATCTCTTCCGAGAGACCGGTGGAATACATGTTGGCGGTGTCGAACATGTTAACACCATTGTCGATACAGGTATCAACTAAGCGCCGAGCATCTTTCGTATTTTGAGTGCCTGCGCGCCCAAAGTCACCTTTGCCACCAAATGTGAAAGTTCCCATAGTTATCGCAGAAATTTTAAGGCCCGTTTTGCCCAAACTACGGTAGATCATGATAGCTTCTCACTCTTTTCAACATTTACCCAACAGTATCAGAAAACTCCGGAAATAGGCTCAACAAGCCAGTTTCTGACGCATCACACAAACCACGCTCAGTTATGAGACCAGTAACAAGCCTACTAGGCGTCACATCAAAGGCTGGATTTCCAACAGGAGTTCCCTCAGGCGTTACGGTAACAGCATCCACCTTTCCAGCGGCTGAAATGCCTTGAATATTAGAAATCTCAGCATCACTACGCTCTTCTATCGGAATTTCCATCAGACCGTTGCGCACAGTCCAATCAATTGTAGAAGACGGGAGCGCAACGTAAAACGGAACGTCATTATCCTTCGCAGCTAGTGCTTTTAAATAAGTACCAATTTTGTTGCATACATCACCACACCTAGTGGTCCTGTCGGTGCCAGTAATTACCAAATCAACCATACCGTGCTGCATTAAATGCCCACCTGCATTGTCGACAATGTAAGTGTGTGGCACGCCGTGTTTACCTAACTCCCATGCGGTGATTGCGCCCTGATTTCGCGGCCTTGTTTCATCGACCCAGACATGCAGGTTAAGTCCCATATCATGCGCCTGATATATCGGGCTTGTCGCCGTACCCCAATCGACGGTTGCAAGCCAGCCGGCGTTACAATGGGTTAAGATCCGTACTGGATCACCGTTGTTTTTCCTCTGAGCTATTTTTAAAATTATTTCTAGACCATGTTGGCCGACTTTTTTATTTATCTGGACATCCTCATCCGCAATTAAATGAGCTAGCCTTAGAGCACTGGCAGCCCTGTCGCTTTCAGGCAGCGGCAACAATGCATCCCTACATCGATTTAGAGCCCACTTAAGATTTATCGCAGTAGGTCGAGTTGCTTCCAGAAAATTCCAAGTTCTTTCTAGATTGGCATCAGACGGGTCGCTTTCCATTGCGCGCGCCACTCCGTACGCAGCCGTAGCCCCAATTAGCGGCGCTCCTCTGACTTTCATTTCGCGAATTGCGTCAGCAAAATCTTGTAGTGTTACAACTTGGATTGTTCTGAAATCATAAGGCAACCAAGTTTGATCAATTATTTCTAACACACCCCTGGTTTCGTTCCACCACAGGGAGCGGAAATGCTTTCCGTCCACTATCATAAAAAATCTCTCCGATTGTGGGCTCGAGCGACCTCACACACTTCAGCAGCATTGTCGAACGCACCGGCTGAACGGATCAGATGAGCTCCCATTTCAATGTTTCGTGCTTCCAGAGATGCTCGCTCAACAGAGTTCGAAATCTCCTCAAAGTCTGCATTATGCGCAAGAGACAGACACCTGCGATGCATCTCAATGCCGCAATATGTCCAAGCGTCACTCCAAATATCTTTCAGGACAATCTCACACGCGGCCATGGCATCGTGATCTTGGTCTTCAAATAGAACCGGTGGATACAAAAGGCCGCGCCGCTCATTCGCCCACAACACACGAAATTCAGCATTAAAGACATCAAATATTTCTAAAATAATATTTAGAATCCACTCTTGGTACTCTTCAAGTCCAGATTGCCTGTGAGCTGGTTGGCTGAAATAAGCCATGAAAAAGTTTGCGCACAGCATTCCGACATCAAAGCCCATCGGACCATATTGCACAAATTCTGGATCGATCACACGACTGGTTTGATCGGTGCACATAATTGAACCAGAGTGTAAATCACCGTGTATCATCGTCTCAGAGTTAGAAACAAAACGCTGCAAAGCTTTTTGGACTTTGATCTTCAACCCGACATCACGCCTCAAGACGCTGATTAACCGGTCGAGTTGCTTCGTGTGATGATTTTGTTCAGCCTCATAATAGGGATCCGTGAAAACCAGCGCCTCTGTGATCGCGGGTATCTCAACATTTCCAGAAAAAAGAGCGACGTCTGACTTTTTATTCGCGCTCTGCATAGAGAGCTCCGAACCGCGAAAGGCAGTCCGAGCACAGAACTGTCCTAAAAACTCTGCAAGTCCTTGCACCTTTTCGCCAGCGATTAATTTTTGACGCAGGATAGTGTGCTCGTCGAGATACTCCATCACTATGATAGCTTGAGTGTCATCAAAGTAATAAATTTCAGGGGTTGATCCTGGGTGGCGCTGCGCCATCCGTTCCAGCGCATTATATTCGTAAAAAGCTCTGTAAAGTGGCAAAGGCCAACTCTCCCCAACCAACCTCACATAGGGAAGGGCCTGTTTAACGATCGCCTTGCCATTTTTACCTGATATTATGAATACTAGGTTTAGGTTGCCATCACCTATTTCCGCTACTTCCCAAAGGTCAGAATTTTCTCCAACCTTTTCATTAAGCACTTTTATCCCTGACAATCTCTTCGCCAAAGTCTCAGGAGTAAGTGCTTCGTACTCTGTATTTTCAGCCATATTTTGCAATTATCGTTGAGTAATTTATTTGAAGCATAGCGAAACTATCAACGTTTAATCTACGAAAAACTCTCGCAAACAATTCAATTTCTTTCGTTTCTAGCGCGAGCAACATCTAAAGTGTCATCCGGTTCTGGCCCTCTACCGTAGCTCATGCGTTTCATTTGCTCCAATACCCGATCCATCTCACTATCAGAGAGCACTGGCGGTTCACCTAGCGCACAAGCGTTAATATAAATTTTTGCTAGGGACTCCACCTCAACGGCCATGGCGAGGGCGCCGTCGACATTCTTCCCTAGGCTAATTTGACCATGCTGCGCGAGCAGACACGCCATTCTACCTTCTAGGGCGTCTATCGCTGCATTGGAGAGCTCCTGGGTGCCAAAAGTCGCATAAGGGGCACATCGAAGGGTATTACCGCCCATTAAGCCGACGATATAGTGAAAAGCCGGAATGTCTCGGTGGTGACAAGCCACGGCAGTCGCGAAGGTGGAGTGACAGTGCAACACAACATCAACGTCTAAACGTGTTTTTAATATGTCGCGGTGGAAGCGCCACTCTGATGACGGACGCAGCCCAACATAGGTGCCATCCCAATCCATCTGCACAATATCCTCAGGGCTGATTTGATCGTATGGGATTGAAGACGGTGTAATAAGAAATCCATCACCATAACGTACGGAAAGATTTCCAGATGTACCCTGATTTATACCTTGCGCATTCATCTTTAAGCAGGTCTCAATCATATGCTCACGCAGTTTCTTCTCATCAGGTTTCATTCAACTCCCTCCCCTGCAAGCCTTTGCCAATCTTCGACATATTTTTTCAATCCTTGAAACTTATCCAGTTTGGTTGGATGCCCAAGCGTTGGTGGTGCAACTGTAGACGGGTAACATAATGCGACCGCACCCCTCGAGAGGCCATCAGCGGCCTCATTTATAAAGGTTTTTGCATTAGGCGCCGTTATAGAACGTATTGAGTTTACCATTGACGAATAAAGTGGCTCCTGCAAGTAACTCCCGTCCAAAATCCATGTTCGATCAGGTCCCAAGGTGTTGGCGCACGCCACCGTAAGAAGAGCACTGTGAATGATCGCTAAGGCAAGACGCTGTTCTTGTGTATCTGGTTTTGGACCGACTATCTGCCCAGAACGCGCAGAACCTGGAAACTGGCCATTATCATCGCTCAAACTCGGTAGCACCATGGTCCCCTGCAGTACCAATTCCTGGATCACACTGAGATCAGCTCTTGCTCCGGCGGGTTGGACACCTGCGATAGTCTCGTATTCACGTCCAGCCATCGTCAGTGCGCCACAAACTGGGTTGCCAAACGGATCTGAATTGCACGTCATCCCCAGTGCCTCTGTCAGCTGCAGCGGATTAAATCCCCCGGCAAGCGCCACGGTCCAAGTGCCGGTGGACACAACAGTGAAGTCATCAACGCCCAACGATTTATAACTATAAAAATTGGCCGATGAATCATGGATCCCGGCGTGCACTTTAATATCAGGAGACAGTGAATATTTTTCGGCCAATTCCGGTCGTATCTTCCCAAGTACCGCATCAGACGAGGTAATGGGTGGTAATATTCTATGCCAGTTGCGATCTCGCACTAACCCCGTCCAACTAGACTGAGGCACATTCCACAAGTGAGACTGGGCACCTAAAATCGTAAATTCACTGACAGCAACACCACTCAAACGCCATGCCCAGTACTGTGGAAGGCATAAAAACCACCGAGCATGCTTAATGGCCTCAGGCAGCTCAGTTTCAATCCAAAAAAGCTGACGGGCTACGTGACTGGCACCCATCATTAAGGCCGAACCACGATCTAGGTAGCTGGCCTTAATATTTTCGTAGGCTGTAGCGATGTTTGCGGGAAGCTCTTGTTCATAGTCGATCATGGGTACTAAGGCTCCATCGCCAACGACCTCATTACGATCCCCGACCAACACTCCACCCGACCCATGGGCCGATACGATGATATCTCCAATGGAGTGGTTTTGATTTAATTCAGCTAATGTAGAGAACACCCATTCGTTTAGCCCGATAAGATCTGTATGCCGCCAATTTTTCGCTTCTATCGACACATTCCGAGTCGAGCGGCTGTCTATAACGTCACCACTCTTGCTACATATGAATAATTTGACGTTTGATTTGCCGTGGTCGAGGACGGCAACGCGTTTAGTACCCATGGCCAAGTAATTCTCCGCAATACATATGCACTGCTCTTCAACGGGACAATATTTTGCGAGTAATATGCAACCAATATGAGAACTTGAGAAACTAAATCTCAAATTTTTATAAATTATGTATATAAAAATTAATATAAAGGGATTTGGCTGTATTTGAGTTGCCGTATATGAAAATAATAAACAAACTTAGAAAGTTTTTCAATTTATGTGAAAATTTTTTTCAAAATTTCTTGACCGACTCCTATACTCGTGCAAGCGTTTCAAAGAAATTTCCTTCGCGCATGGGATGAAGCCAATAACGTTAGTGAGGGAAGCAAACCCAAATCCACACCGCCCCACTCATATTAGAGTGAGCTCAGACTGGGGGAAAATACGATGCTTGACACTTCAACCACTCAAGAAGTCCAAAATTTTCTTGATGAATTTGGCGCATATTTAGCAGGTCATGAAATAGACAAGGCCACGAGCATGTTCGCTGATGATACCTATTGGCGAGATTTGGTGACCTTTACTTGGAACATCAAAACCATGGAGGGGCGTGGGCAAATCGAAGAAATGCTCCACAACCAACTTAAGGCAACCAGGCCCTCAAATTGGAAAGTAGCTGAGGGAGAAGTGCCAACGGTGGAGGGAGATGTGACCACCGCGTGGATCACATTTGAAACTGAAGCCGCACGAGGTAATGGACTAATCAGGATCAAAGCCGGCAAAATTTGGACGCTCCTGACCGCCATGACTGAATTGAAGGGGCATGAAGAGCCAAGCGGTGACAATCGGCGTATGGGCGCCAAGCACGGCGCAGGAAAAGACCGTGCGACATGGCTGGAAGAACGCAGCAAAGAAATCGAGGACCTTGGCTATAAAACTCAGCCGTATTGCGTCATCGTTGGCGGCGGACAGGGCGGGATCGCGCTAGGAGCGCGCCTGAGGCAGCTAGGCGTCCCGACTATTATCTTAGAGAAAAACGAGCGCGCGGGGGATAGCTGGAGAAAGCGTTACAAGTCTCTCTGCCTTCACGATCCGGTCTGGTATGACCACCTCCCCTACATCAAGTTTCCCGACAACTGGCCCGTATTCTCTCCAAAAGATAAAATTGGGGACTGGCTCGAAATGTACACCAAGGTCATGGAGCTGAACTACTGGACGAAGGCCACAGCAAAATCCGCCAAGTATGATGAGAAACTCGGGGAATGGCACCTTGTGGTGGATCGCGATGGTGATGAAGTTGTCCTCAAGCCGAAGCAACTGGTAATGGCCACTGGAATGTCGGGCAAGGCGCGAATGCCTGCCTTCCCGGGAATGGATACCTTCAACGGCGACCAGCATCACTCATCGCAGCACCCCGGCCCGGATGCCTACAAAGGCAAGAAGGCAGTCGTAGTGGGATCCAACAACTCTGCTCACGATATTTGCGCGGCCCTTTGGGAGGCTGGAGTGGACGTGACAATGGTACAAAGATCGTCGACGCACATAGTGCGCTCAGACACGCTAATGGATGTGGGGCTAAGCAGTTTATACTCTGAGGAGGCCGTGGCAAACGGTGTCACTACCGAGAAAGCGGACATGATTTTTGCATCAATCCCGTACGCTATTCTGCACGAGTTCCAGATACCGCTATACGAAGAAATGAAAAAACGAGACGCTGACTTTTACAAGGGCCTCGAGAAAGCTGGGTTCTGGTTGGATTGGGGTGATGACAGCTCCGGGCTCTTTATGAAGTACCTCCGCAGGGGGTCTGGCTACTACATAGACATTGGCGCGAGCCAGCTAATCATCGACGGCGAGATAAAGCTGAAGAGAGGCCAAGTGTCTGAAGTCACCTCGAGCGGCGTGAAGCTTGAAGATGGATCGGAACTTGAAGCCGACGTAATTGTTTACGCTACAGGCTACAACTCGATGAATGGTTGGGTCGCCGACCTGATGGGGCAAGACGTTGCAGACAAGCTCGGCAAGGTGTGGGGCTTGGGCTCTGACACAACCAAAGATCCAGGGCCTTGGGAAGGTGAAGAGAGAAACATGTGGAAACCGACACAAGTTGGTAGCCTATGGATGCACGGAGGAAACCTGCACCAATCGCGCCACTACTCTCTGTACCTAAGCCTTCAGATCAAGGCACGAATGGAGGGCCTCGCAACTCCAGTCTATGGCCTGCAGGACGTGCACCATACCGCCTGAGGCAGAACTATCTTAAAATCTTCAGGGCATCGGGTTAGTAAATGAAAGCAGTTGGCTTTATTGAACCGGGAGCAGTCGACCGGCCCGATGCCTTGTTGGATTTTGAGTTAGAAAAACCAATTGCATATGGCCATGATCTACTGGTCGAAGTAGAGGCCATCTCCGTCAATCCAGTGGACACCAAAATACGCAAGCGAGGCAACTCCGCAGTTGGTGAGCCTCAAATACTGGGCTGGGACGCTGCGGGCACCGTTATCGGCGTCGGGACGCAGGTCAGGAACTTTAACATTGGGGATCGCGTATACTACGCCGGCACCCTGAACCGACCCGGTACAAACTGCGAATTTCATTTGGTAGATGAGCGAATTGTCGGTCGGATGCCAACTTCTATTACGGCGGCAGCTGCAGCCGCGATGCCCTTAACAACACTAACCGCCTATGAAATGCTGTTCGAGAGATTGGATATCAACAAGCCAGTCCCAGGTGGCAGCGACACATTACTAGTCATTGGGGGTTCTGGCGGCGTGGGTTCAATAGCCATCCAGTTGGCTCGCTGCCTTTCTGATGTGACAATCATTGCCACTGCCTCGCGCCCTGAAACGAAGGCCTGGGCCAAGGAACTTGGAGCGGATTACGTAATTGATCACTCTAAAGAGCTGGCTCCGCAAATGCTCGAACTAGGCTTCAGAAGTGTTGACTTCGTCTATTCGACTACTCATTCACAGATGTATGCTGAGGAGGTGGTATCAATGATGACACCCCAAGGCCGATACGGCTTGATCGATGGACCAGACGTTTTTGACGTAGTTCCCTTCAAGTCAAAGGCTATTTCTATCCACTGGGAGTTTATGTTCACACGTCCAATGTTTGAGACTGCTGACATGCAACGTCTGGGTGAAATTCTCAATGAAGTTGCTTCCCTAATCGACGCGGGAACAATTAAATCAACGATCACAAACAACCTAGGGCGCATAAATGCAGTGAACCTTTTGGAGGCTCACCGGTTAATTGAGAGCGGCTCAACGAGGGGAAAGATTGTGTTGGCCAAGTTTTGATCGATATTTCTGGTATTTGTTAGGTGCTGCCAGATAATTAAGCGGCACATGAGACAATCTTCAAAAAGTCTTCCGCGCGCAGTGAAGCTCCACCCACCAAGACGCCAGATACATTGGACTGGGCCAGGATTTCAGACGCATTATCCGCGTTGACTGATCCACCATAAGCCAAGGGAACAGAGCAAGCTTCATCCCCAAAGCGTTCTATCAGCTTACGTCTCATGAACGTGTGCACATCACTAATTTCTGAAATGGTCGGTGTTAAGCCAGTACCAATGGCCCAAACCGGCTCATAGGCGACGACAAGCTTCGACAACTGGACATTTTCCGGAATTGAGGCGTGGAGCTGATTTTCTATGACACTAAGAGTGTTCTCAGCACTTCTATCTGCTTTTGTCTCCCCGACGCAGACGATGCAAGTGAGCCCTGCTGCCAAAGCAGCAACACATTTGGCATTGACTATGGAGTCAGACTCGCCGTGGTCAGATCTACGCTCAGAGTGGCCCAAAATAACATACTCTCCCCCTGCATCGGTAATCATTTCCGGCGATATGTCGCCAGTGTGGGGTCCCATTGAATTCCAATGGCAGTCCTGCCCCCCAACCTGGATTGGTGAACCCTTAACGGCTGCAGCCATTTGAGCAATCAATGTAGCTGGTGGACATAACACCAGATCGCAGGACTGACCGTTTAAGCCATCCAATAACTTGTCCACCTCGGCAAGATTACGGCTTTTGCCGTTCATCTTCCAATTACCAATTATTAAAGTTGAGCGCATTTGAACCAACTCGAAATGAATTATGTTTGGGGGTTTCACATTGCCCGGTAAGCTTCCAGAGCCTTGCCTGAATACATTAGGGCCGGGCCACCTCCCATTTCCACGGCCACGGCGAGGACTTCCGCAAGCTGATCCTCGGTGGCGCCATTACGCTTTGCCGCGTCCACATGGT
>Ga0209653_1003500_pt1 | contig 10678 bp, 6 predicted proteins | sample SaaInl6LU_22_DNA_FD_184644 | JGI IMG/M metagenome (GOLD analysis project Ga0209653, IMG submission 184644) | Marine microbial communities from expanding oxygen minimum zones in the Saanich Inlet - ESP_116LU_22_DNA (SPAdes) (version 2) | ecosystem: Environmental > Aquatic > Marine > Intertidal... | reverse complement strand
TCTGCCACTAGCAAAAATCGATAAGGGTGCAGACCTCACCGATGTCACTGGTATTTTATATCTGTGGAGTAGTTTTTCAGCTGACAACAAGCGCCTTGATGTCAGAAATATCTATTATTCAAAAAACTAATTTTAGTTGGTTCAAGGTAAGGGGCTATTTAAGCCCCTTTTTTAGCGTTAATTAATTGTATGTCTAGCCACGATCTAGAATGGTTTCCATTTCGTCCATAATCTTATTCATACGTTCCACCAGTGCTCGATAGGGTGCTGGGGTTGCCATATCAATGCCAGCCTTGCGCATCAACTCATAGGGGTAATCAGAACCACCCGCCTTAAGTAGTGTAATAAAGTCTTGCTGAGCCCTGTTATCGCCAGTGCCAATTTTCTTGGCTAGGCCACTGGCAGCGGCAATCGATGTAGCATATTGGAAAACATAAAAATCATAATAAAAATGCGGAATATAGGCCCATTCTATGCTGTATAAATCATCAATGGTTATCACGCCCTGATCGTGGCCGTGATAGCGTTTTAGTAACTCCAAATATATTGAACTCAGCTTAGAGCCGGTGAGAACATTGCTAGATTCTACTTCCTGATTAATTTTTAGTTCGAATTCTGCAAACATGGTTTGTCGGTAAAAAGTACCGCGTAGTGCCTCAAGTCCAATACCTAGATAGAATAGTTTTTCATCATCAGTTTTGGCTTCTTCTATTACCATATCCTGAAGAAGCATCTCGTTCATAATAGACGCCGTTTCTGCAATAAAGGTTGAGTAGCCAGCTGTCTCCCATGGCTGCTGTGCATTGGCTAAAACCGAATGAACGGCATGGCCATATTCATGGGCAAAAGTTGAAGCGCTTTCAAAATCATCATTATGATTAAGTAACACATAGGGATGAACATCATAGGCTCCGCCTGACATATAGGCACCTGATCGCTTACCTTCTGATGGGTAAACATGCATCCAGCGATTTTTAACCCCAAGATCATAAGCCGCCATATATTCTGCACCCAAAGGTTTCAGTGCACGTCTTGTGACTTCAATAGAATCTTCAATGCTAAATTGTTTATTTAGGTTTACCAAAGGCGGATAGATATCGTAGTAACGCATCTCATCTTTTATGCCGAGCATGCGTTTACGCAACTTGAAGTACCGATGAAGAGTGGGAAGTGATTGATTCACCTCTGCAACAAGAGTCTCATAGACTTCAGGCGGCATGTTGTCATCAAATAGGGATCGCCCAAGGGAACTTTTATAGTTTCGGGCATCAGTTTTAAAGGCTAACCCTTGAATTTGCGAATTCATAATCGCGCCCAGAGTGGCTTCGTAGTCTTGCCATACTGACCAGAATGTATCAAAAACCATTTTTCGATCTTCTCTTGATGTTGCTTGCCTACCAGCAGAATAGCCGGCCTGACTTAGTCTTACCTCTTTACCATTGGATAAGGTGACCGTTGGCCAAGGCATATTTGCGTTAGCGAAAACCGAGTAAATAGAATTAGCGCCGCTGGTTAATTTGCTTGTTTTCGCCAATAGGGTCTCAATCTCACTAACAAGAGTATGAGGTGCGCGACGCAGTGCATCGTTGATGCTAAAACCATGTTTGGCTAATTCTGGTTCCTGAGCAAGAAATTGGGCAATTGTCTTTTCGCCTAATGCCAATAGTTCTGGGTTATACCAACTAATGGCTGCACTCAGATCGCTAAAAAGATTGCGTGCTAATTGACTGCGCTCTTGGTTTTCAGCGATACGAGTATCAACATCAGCATTCAGGTTGGCATGCACATAGATGCGCACAACGTCTTTGTAGACGGCTGATATTTGATCGGAGGCAGATAAAAGTGTTGCCGAACTATTGCCAAGGGTGCCCTGTAATTTGGTTAGATCTTTTATTTGCTGAGCGGCTTTTTCTTTAGCGACTTGCCAGGCGCTAAGGTCAGGGTAAAGATCGGTCAGATCCCAAAGATATTGTTCGCTGGTAACCGCATTGGGAGTGGTTACTACTTCTTGCACTAGAGGCTCATCACTACACCCAAATAAAAAACATAATATAAGAGTTAGGGGGAAATAATGTTTGTTCATAATCATTGGATGCCTGCTAATGTGTTGAGTAAAAGAACGCATGGCCTTATACGTCCATTGTTTTGAGTTTTAAACTAACATGCCTAGGGTTTCTGTCAATAGATCCCATAACTTATGGATTTAATAATTTATAGAAAATTTATTTTATATTACACTCAACCATACATATTGTTCTTAGGTAATCATAAATGATTCGAACAGTTATTTTTTTATTTGTGATATTTTTTTACTCCACACCCGTTTTAGCTTGGTGGGAAAAGGAGCATCAAGTTGTCGCAATTATTGCGGAAAATAACCTATCAGAAGCGGCAAGAAAACAGGTTAATTTATTGCTTGATGGCGAGTCTTTGTCTGCTATTTCCTCATGGGCTGATAGCATTAAATCAGATCCACAATGGGCTCACTCCAAACGTTGGCACTTTATAAACGCTGGCTCTAACCAAAATTTTGATAAGCACAGGCCGGTGCCTGCTGGGGATATTTTATGGGCCTTGGATTACTTTTATCAAGTATTACAAAAGCCAGATAATTCGAAGCAAGCAAGGCGCGAAGCGTTGATGTTTTTTGTACATTTTGTGGGTGATATTCATCAGCCATTACATGTGGGTAAATTTGACGATGCAGGCGGTAATCGGGTGGCGGTTAATTGGTATAATTCCCCCCGAAAACATAATCTTCATAGAGTGTGGGATGGCTTATTGACTCATTCAAAGCTCAGTGCCAAAGAATATGCAAAAACTTTTGAAAAACCATCCAAGACTCAGCAAGCAGAGTGGGGGGATTCAACCTTTTCTGATTGGGCAAATGAGTCGTTAATTCTAAATGAAAAGATATATGATTTTGGTATTGGCGAAGACAAAAAAATCATGCTTCTAGGGCGCTGGTATCATGAAAAAAATAAACCCATTGCGAACCAAAGGCTTCATCAAGCAGGTATCAGATTAGCCTTTAACCTTAATCAAATATTAACTGATTAGATAGGCTCTCTAAAATCATTTTTTAGGATGAAAAAAGGATTAAAAGAGCATTCTTTGGTCATTCTCTCTGAATAAGAAAGTCAAATGGCGAGCAGTCTTGCGGCAATATTTTTAATTGGTTGCCCCTGTTATCGCATATATGTGGATTTCGTCTCAAAAACAATGCCTTTAAGGCTGTGAAGATGTATTTTGTCGTATTGAGCTGGGCTTGCTAAGTGCACCAAAATATATGGTGCCAGTTTTAAAGTATTTTTTTAGGGGGTTTTACATAAAATGTTATTCAAGAAGAACGTTCTTTCTAACAGCGTTGCTGTTGCGTTGGTTGGATCCACAATGCCATCATTCTCTCAAGCACAAGAGCTTGAGATCGAAGAGGTCATTGTTGAGGGTGGTATTCGTGCCAGCCTGAAGAAATCAATGGATATCAAGCGTGACACAGCAGGTGTTGCGGATGCAATTTCCGCTGAAGACATGGGTAAATTCCCAGATACCAACCTTGCTGAGGCACTGCAGCGAATCACTGGTGTATCCATTGATAGATCCAGAGGAGAAGGTAGCAAGGTAACCGTTCGTGGTTTCGGTCCTGAATATAACTTAGTGACATTGAATGGTCGCCAGATGCCTACTCACGAAGGTCGCTCATTTAGTTTCGGTGATCTCGCCTCGGAAGGGGTTGCCGCTGTTGTTGTTAACAAAACAGGCGATGCTTCAGTTCCATCAGGTGGTATCGGTTCACTTATCAACATTGTTTCTACTAAACCATTAGAAGCTGGGTACGTTCGTTCCTTTGGTCTTAAAGCCACGTATGATACTTCCGTTATGGAAACTGAGGACATCTTTGCTTTTACAGACAAGGAAAATATCACTCCAGAAGTTTCGGGACTTATTTCGGATACCTTTTTTGATGATATGCTTGGAGTTTCCTTAAGTTTATCTCATCAACAGCGAAAAAATCAGGATCGCAAGGCGAGTGTAGCGGGCTGGAAAACATTTGTGGCCGATGCTGATGGTCCAAAATACTCAGCTCCCATGGATTCAGCCACAGGTACTTCAGCTGGTGGCATCCAGCAAAATCGTCCCTCACAATCTGATTGGACTCAATGGTTCGAGGATAACGGCATGCCCCGGGGGCTTGCAACTACCTCTATACCGCAGAATTTGGTATACGCAAAAGAAACCTATCAAGCAGAGAGAAATAATGGTCAGTTAACGTTACAATTTAGGCCCATAGAGTCCCTGACTGTGACCTATGATGACACTAGATCAGGTCTTAAATTCGGCAGCAAATATAATGGTCTTTCTGCATGGTTCTCTGGGCGCGAAGCATCCCGACAGGATATAGTCTGGGATAACTCTTCTCCAAATGCCTCTCCTCTTTTATATCGAGAAGAGCTGCTCAATAAAGATGGCCCGGATTATCCAGTTGCTCAGGGTTCTGCTAGTTCAATAAGCGAAAACCGGTCTGAGGGTATCAATCTTGAATGGTTTGCCACTGACAGGCTGCAATTAGAATTTGATTATCATCAGTCCTCTGCTGAATCAGGTCCTCAGGATGATATCAATGGTACAAATTCGAATTTAACTATTTCTAGCTATAACCGTTGTGTTTCCAAAGCCTATTTTACAGAAGATCTTCCGTTACTTGTTATAGGTATGGATGTTAACAACTGTATAGCCCCTGATGAGGATAATGGTACAGAGGCAGATCATGAAATTGGTATTAATGACATGATCATCGCTGGTAGCGTTTTTGGTAACGGTTTCAGCAGAATGGATATTGATCAGGCAAGGTTTAGTGGCAGCTATGATCTGTCAGATTTCTCAAGTATTGATTTTGGCCTTGAGTTAACTGAAGCAGCAAATAAAGGAGCAGGTTCCAATGTTCAGAGAGACTCCTGGGGTGGTATCTCCGACCCCGGAGATCTTAATCATGAGCTAAATGACGCTCTTAGTGAGGGCGTGGTTACTAGGGGCTCTATGGCTGGAATGTTTGACGCAATTTCTGGCGGTGACTATGAGCACCTTCAAGTTGTATACTATGATATAGATATTGAAGCTCTCTCAGACTTGGCGGCAACCTATCCGGTGACGGAGCCTGAAGCTATAATTGGTGGCTCATGCGTTGATTCGGATGACCCAGATGATAGAAATTTTTACTGTTCACAAGCGAATTTCACAAATATATCAGGAACCACTGAAACCACGGGAGCGGCTTATTTCCAAGTTTCGACTGATTTTGATTTCAGCTTGCCTACAAGTTTGCGTGTCGGTGCGCGTTATGAGAAAACTAAAGTTGAATCAACAGCTCTTGTTAGCACCCCTTATCAGACATCATGGGCAGGGGCAAATGAATTTTTAGTTCTTCAAAGATTAGAAGTCTATAAAAGGGATGAGAATGGTGAGCTAATATTGGATGACAACGGAGAGCCAAAACTCCTTCCCCCAGATCCAACCACTGGTGAGGGAAACTACGGTATATTCTTGCCAAACTTGGATTTAAATGTTGAGATTTCTGACGACCTGGTCGGTAGGTTTTCAATGAGTAAGACTATAACACGTCCACCCTATAGCACCCTTGGAGCTGGTACCTCGGTTGGTGGAACAGTATACAGATATGGAAATATCGGTGCCGGTTCTGGGGACCCAGATCTCGCTCCTATTGAGGCTAGAAATCTAGACTTGTCATTGGAGTGGTATTACGGTGATACAGACTATTTCTCCATTGGTTATTTTAAAAAGAATGTCTTTAACTTTATTGGTAGCGACAAGGAAACTATTAATTCAGAACTTGTGTACTCTTTTTTGGATGAAAATAATAATGAAATTTTCGGGTTACCTGAGGTTACAAAAGGGGGTGATTATGCCGCTGTATTATTAGATAATCCTAAGCTCTTACCATATGAAACTGGGAAAGTTGTGACTTTTTTGCCTGACGTCACTACATCTACTCCGCTTGTATCTGACCCTGATGTACATGAAAGAGCTGATTTCGTTGTCTCAAAGCCTGTGAACAACAAAGAAGCAACGGTTTATGGCTGGGAGTTCAACCTTCAGCATAACTTTGGCGAAAGTGGATATGGTATGATTCTCAACTACACTAAGCCTTGGGCTGATGTTGCTTATAATAACATCCTCGTTGAAATTCAATGTGAACCTGGCGAGCCTGAAGGGAAACGTTGTGTGGAGCCACAATTTGCACTAAGTGGATTAGGTGAGTCGGCTAATTTTATTGCGTTTTATGATAAAGATCGATTTAGCACTCGACTCGCATTCAACTGGAGAGATGACTTCTATGTCGGTAATGGTCAGAACGAAGGTGCTGCATATGATGAAATGGAAAATCGTATTTCAGAAAACCCTCAGTATACTCAAGCCTATACTCAGGTTGATATCAGTGCTACCTATGAGATCAACGATAATCTAACCATTATGCTAGATGGCATTAATGTGACTGATGAAACAACTAGAAGATATGGTCGAGAAAAATTACAGGTCATGGAAGTATCTCAAAATGGACCTAGATATAATCTTGGCCTCCGTTATACATTTTAGATTTTAGCTTGTCAGTTTAGGATGTTAAAAAGCCGCTTGTAACTAGCGGCTTTTTTTTTATACTCTTTCGAAAAGTGGCTGCATAGGCTTACATCGTTTTAATAGTAAAGGAATTTAGAGCGTAATTTGCGCATTGGTCTGTGGGAGTCAATATGAGTAATTTTGAAGTTTTAAGTGCTTTAAAGCACAGAGAATTAAAAATACGTACTGAAACTGGAGAGTCATACGGTGACAATATTCAGTACGCTGAAATCCATGCTCTTGAGTTTAGAAGCATACAGGCGTGCTACCCTATTTTTTTCTCAAAAGGCAATAATGAGGGCGAGTTCATCTCTGTAGCCCTTTTGGGGTTTGAAAATAATGAGAATTTGTTTTTAGATAATGCAGGTTGGAATGCCAGTTACATTCCCATGATGATTCAACGACAGCCATTTTCCATTGGCTTTCAGGCCTCTGATGAGGGTGATAAAAAACCTATAGTGTCTATTGAGACTAGCAGTCCAAGAATATCGGCGGACTTTGGGCAGCCTGTTTTTGATGCTGACGGTAATCCCACTGAATATCTGAATAGAGTGATGAAAAAACTAGAAGCTCTTCACTTTGGTCACGAGCATAATAAGGGGTTTATAGAGTCTTTGGTTGAATATGAATTGCTCGAGCCCTTTACGTTAAAAATTCCTTTAAAGAATAATTCAAACAATAAATTGGTTGGATTCTATACGATAAATGAAGATAAGTTGAATGATTTGAATGGCACAATATTAGCCGAACTTAACACTAATGGTTATTTACAACCAATTTATATGGCTCTTGCATCATATTCTTGTGTCACTGGATTGATTGAAAGAAAAAATAACAAAATGCAAAAAGAATGGGCTGAGAAGTTAGATTCATAACTAGTTTAATCAATTCTAATATGGGATCTTGAGATTTATGACTTCAAAAAATACACTACATCAAATTTTAGAATGTAGCCCTGATAATCTTCCAAAGGAAGTTTTTACTTCTGACTCTCCTATTCTAATTAAAAATTTGATTCAATCATGGCCATCGGTTGTGGCATCAAGGAAATCGCCAACTGAATCCCTTGAATATTTAAAAAAATTCAGTACGGATGAGCTTTATACCGTTTTTTTTGGTGAACCGGAAATTAATGGGCGGGTTTTTTATAATGATGATTGCAGTGATTTCAATTTTCAAGTGTTGGGTTCATCTTTAAATCAACTTTCTTCCGTATTAACTAAGCATTTTGGAGATGATAAGGCCCCGATGATATATGTAGGTTCATCGATGGTTGATAAATGGCTTCCGGGATTTAGGTCAGAAAACGATATTGAGTTTGATGATTATGACCCGCTAGTAAGTATTTGGATGGGAAATAAAAGTCGTATTCCAGCACATTATGATTTTGCTTCGAACATCGCTTGCTGTGTAGCTGGGAAGAGGAGATTTACACTTTTCCCACCGGAAGAATTAGAAAACTTATATGTGGGACCTGTTGATTTTACTCCAGCGGGTCAATCAATAAGCATGGTGGATTTTTCAAACCCAGATTTTGATACATTCCCAAAATTTCGCAAGGCTCTTGAGTCAGCTTTGGTGGTAGAGCTTGAGCCGGGTGATGCCCTAATGATTCCTAGTATGTGGTGGCATCATGTTGAGGCGCTTGAGGATTTTAATATTTTGGTAAATTACTGGTGGAGAAATTCACCTACATTTATGGGGTCGCCTCAGGACGTCTTAGAGCATGCGATTATTGGCTTGCGGGATTTACCTGATGATCAACGTCATATTTGGAAAAGCCTCTTTGATCATTATGTGTTCTCACCCGACAATGAAAATTTTGAACATATTCCAGATAATGCAAAAGGTATACTTGGAAAGTTAAGTAAAGTGATCGCCGAAGACAGAATGCAGCGGCTTTCAAAAAAGTTAAAAAGATAGATGAGGTTTTTTGATGCAAGCTAATCCAGTTAAAAATGTCGTTATTGTCGGTGGCGGAACCGCTGGCTGGATGGCTGCTGCTGCAATTTCCAAGCTCATTGGTAAGAATATCAATGTTAAATTAGTCGAATCTGATGCTATTGGAACTGTAGGTGTAGGTGAAGCTACTATCCCCACAATGCTGACTTTACACAAGCTATTAAAGATTGATGAGCGGGACTTTATGGCTGCCGTTCAGGGTACCTTTAAATTAGGTATTTCATTTGAGAATTGGAGAAATGTTGATGAAAACTATATTCATTCCTTTGGTTTTACCGGTAAAGATTGCTGGGCGGCAGGATTTCAGCATTTCTGGTTAAAAGGTAAGCAACAGGGGATAAGCGGCGAGTTTGGAGACTATTGTAACGAGCTACAGGCTGCAAAAAACAACAAATTTGCAGTATTACCCAATAATGGTATGAATTATGCGTTTCACATGGATGCTGGCTTGTATGCCAAATACCTACGTAAAATTGCCGAGCAACATGGTTGTCAGCGTATTGAAGGAAAGATTTCAGATGTAATTACCCATTTAGATACAGGTTGTATAGAGCGTGTAATTCTCGAAAGTGGTCAAGCCATTGAGGGTGATCTATTTGTCGACTGCAGTGGCTTCACTGGTTTACTTATCAATAAAACGCTTAAAACTGAGTATGATGATTGGACAGAGTTTTTACCCTGTGACAGTGCGGTAGCCGTACAAACCCGATCAATTGAAGAACCAATTCCCTATACTCGATCAATCGCCAGAGAAGCTGGATGGCAATGGCGAATACCCTTACAGCATCGCGTGGGTAACGGCATGGTATTCTGTAGTAAATACCTCAGTGATGATCAGGCCACCCAAAAATTACTTGATAATATTGAGGGCGAGGTTCTTACTAACCCAAGAATTATCAAGTTTACAACCGGTCAGCGACATCAACATTGGAATAAAAACTGTGTGGCCTTGGGTTTGGCTGCTGGATTTTTAGAGCCGTTGGAGTCCACCAGTATTCACCTAATACAGAGTGGTATTGTTAGGCTGCTAAAGCTGTTTCCCATTGATGGGATTAATCAGGCAGATGTGGATGAATTTAATGCCCAAATGAAAGAAGAGTTTCTATTTGTACGAGATTTTATTGTGCTCCACTATCATGTTACTGAGAGAGAAGACACGCCATTTTGGCGCCATTGTAAGACAATGGAAATACCTGAAACTTTAAAACACAGAATAGAATTATTTAAAAAATCTGGAAGAATTTTCCAGAAAAATAATGACATATTTGCTGAAAACTCTTGGTCTCAGGTGATGTTGGGTCAGGGGCTATTGCCAGAAAATTATCATCCGATCGTTAATATGATGACGGATGAAGAGCTTAAGAGCTTCCTTATGATAATTAGAAATTCAGTGAATAATCTAGTGGATCAATTACCTTCTCATCAGCAATTTATAGATAGGTACTGCAAAGCACCGCAAATTTAACCTGAGTTTTTTTCAGGCTACTTAAGTTGTTCAGCAAGGAATACTCCAATAGCTGACTGTTGTTCAGGAGAAAGGCTAGTTAAGACATCCTCTAAATCCTTGGGTAAATGAGTAGAAGGTTCATCCATAGTTTTGAATACATAATAATCAAAAATATGACGCCATGACTCACGCTTTGCTGGGTCGAGTTTAGCGATACTCATCATGCAATGAAGAAGGCTATCCCCAGGGGAAAATTTATTTTCTGGATCACCACCCCACCAGTAATTCACAAGAATATTGAATGTCTCAAGTGACTCAACACCGTGCCACCAAAGCGCAGGAATAAAAATCGCATCACCCGCATTTAAGATCGCTTCAAAACCAGCATTAAGAGCCTGTGTGTATTTTGGAAAGCACTTCAAGTCAGGGTCTCTAATATCTACCAAGCTAATGGGTACGCCTGCAGGGGTGTTAAGTGTGGGCCCGAGATAGAGGTTGTTGATCTGTTCTGGAGGGAATAGGGTGAACTTTCTACTTCCCGCAGCAACACAGGCCAAATTGTCATTAATATCGTAATGGGGTGCCACAACGGCGCGATTACCCACCCACATATTCGGTTTAATCGATTCATCAAGT
>Ga0209653_1003499_pt1 | contig 10679 bp, 17 predicted proteins | sample SaaInl6LU_22_DNA_FD_184644 | JGI IMG/M metagenome (GOLD analysis project Ga0209653, IMG submission 184644) | Marine microbial communities from expanding oxygen minimum zones in the Saanich Inlet - ESP_116LU_22_DNA (SPAdes) (version 2) | ecosystem: Environmental > Aquatic > Marine > Intertidal... | reverse complement strand
ATAGTTTGTATACCTAGAACCATCCACCTGTGACACATCGTCATAATCAAACACAGAAACATCTGCACCCACTCGTTGAATCACAAAGTATAACTCTTTGACGGGATTGACAAATTCCAGTTTATGTTTGTGTACAGTCTCATTATCTGGGATCCGTGAAACATCGGATTGCACCTGTGTGATGATGAAATCTGTGGGTACCTCCTGGAATCTAACTCGTTCGAGATCATCGAGAGCCACGAGTTCCGTCTGCACTTGAAAACTCTTTATGAGACCTTTTTGGGTTGTGGGTGATACTGTGTTTGGTACTTCATACGTACACTTATCAGATGAATTCAACTTCACTACGATTTCAATCTCTTGTTGTGTAATAGCACATAATGGTACGGCTAGTTCAGGGTTACCGTGAAAGTAAAAAGGTACGTCGACTATACATGTGCGTTCCTGGGTAGTCGGTGATATATACGTGAGTATGTTGTTGGAAGGTGGGTTCGATGCAATGTTCACAGGCGTTCCTGAGAATTCATATGGAGGTTTACCTATGAGCTTGGATAAATTAGTCTGCTTCGTCTGCGTCACATAATGTTCTGAATATATTTGTAACCAATCACGAGGAATCCTTTGGATGAGCTTTCCGCCTATGTTTAAATCAACATGTTCAATGACGGCGTGTCCTATTGACTCCACATAACCCAGAGGGTTTGCACCTTTCAATGTAAAACGAAGCCTCACCGCCCTGATGAGATCACCTGAGTTCTGGGGTATGGTGCATCGAAGAGTCTGTCCAAACTCGAGTTCTCCATTAACATCATGATTCATTGTGTACCTGGCGAAATTCGTATGTTTCTTAAAGTTTTTTATAAAGTACGTATATTCGGGGTCATCCGTGAAGAACACATCCTGTGTCCCCCTCGTGGCGAGCTGAACACGGCCAGCCATTACTATTATTAACAGCCTAAAATTTTAAACCAGCTAAACCACTCTCTACGTGTAATACATTGTAATTTACAGCGTATACACTCACGTGTATCGCATTCTGTGTATCAGTCTCATCGAGTTCTATGTTTAGTTTTTGATGTTTGATGCGACTCATGTTCACCTGACCAGTTGGATAATATACTTCTGGTTTTGTGGCAAAGGAATATGTATAAAATTCATAAGCTGGTGAAGGACATCCTGTGTGATGATCAAGTGACTGTTGGTAGGAGAGTTCAAGTCTATCATGATTGAACACCATGGCCTCGTTGAACTCCAATGATATATTCTTGATGAACCGAACGTCCGAGCGAATATTCATCTCAGACGATCTGTAGAGGGTAGGGTCTGTCGTAGACACTGCTGGATTTCCCTGTACGTTTGCAATGAAGTATAACTCCTTCACGGGATGCTTGAAGTTAGTCATGACTGACCGAGAGGTCACATTGGGTGCAAAGGGTATCGTCGCGAGTTGGAGTTGAGTGATGACGTATTCCACGGGTCGTGTACGTAAGAAACTCTTCTCATCGTCAGTCACGAAATAAAAATCAGAGAGGATAGCGGCGGACTTTATGGATCCATCGCTCGTCGGAGTCAGTGTCGGGTCGACATAAGAAAAACTTATCTTATCATCCTTTTGTTTAAATTGTATTCTGATTTCCACTAATTGTTTTGTGATGGCACATATGGGTATCGCGAGGCTGGGGTGTCTGAAGAAGTAGAATGGAAGATTTACGAAAAATGTATATGGTTCCGAAAATCGTAGATGATTATTATGACCAGTCATGAAATAAAGTGTTTGTAGAGTATCATCGAGATTACTATGTAGCTGGTCGTACATGTAAATATAATCACCCGTGAGTCGTTCTATAGTCTGTCCTCCTATAACGAGGTCCGCATACTCTATGATTCTCGTTCCTATGGATGTGTTATAGAGATTCGAGTGTAAGAGTGGATCCATAGTCACTTTGAGGGTAACACTCCTCAGGAGATCACCCATGTTATTCGGTATTCGACACGTGATTGAATTCCCAAATTTTGGTTTTCTACCACTTTCTGAACTGAACGAGAAGGGAATCTCCACCATTTCTGTGGAAAATCTCGTATGTCTCCTATAGTTCATGACAAAATAGGAAAACTGGGGCTCCCCAGTAAGCCATTGATCCTGTATACCCGTGACAGCGAGGCGAACACGACCTGCCATTCTTAATAGATGTGAGTAAAATATTATTAAATAAAACATGGCATTACAGTAGATGGATCTTAAACTCAGAAAGTTTAACCCAGCGACTATGGCAGATGATAGGGTTTGCGTATTCGTAGGAAAGAGAAACACTGGAAAGTCAACACTCGTCACTGACATCCTGTATCATAAAAAACATTTACCAGCGGGCATCGTGTTATCAGCCACTGAAGAGGGTAATCATTACTATCAGCAGTTCATCCCAGACCTCTTCATATACGGTGATTACGACAGGGAAGCTATAGAGCGAGTCATGGACAGACAGAGGAAGTTGGTCGGTGCGGGAAAATCCAATTGCGGTGCCTTCCTTCTCCTGGATGACTGCATGTACGACAACAAGTTCATGAGGGACACATGCATTAGACAGTGTTTCATGAACGGAAGACACTGGAAGATATTCTTCATGCTCACGATGCAGTACTGCATGGATCTACCCCCGGCCCTCCGCGCCAACGTGGATTACGTGTTCATCCTCAGAGAAAATATAATTCAGAACAGAGAAAAATTATATAAATCATTTTTCGGTATCTTTCCATCGTTCGACATGTTTAACAAGGTCATGGACGCCTGTACGGAAAACTATGAGTGCATCGTATTAGACAACACGGCCAAGAGTAACAAGATAGAAGATTGTGTCTTTTGGTACAAGGCGACCCTCAGAAAAAATTTCAAGGTGGGTGCTCCCGAGTACTGGCAGGCTCACAAGAAGATGTTCAACCCCAAAGGTGGATCCGCGAATCCCAAAAATGTCAAGGGGAAGTCAACACAATTACGAATAACAAAACAAAAATAGCCTAAGTAACTTAAAAGATTTTGAAAAGTATACAGCAAAGATGATTCCCATCAAATTGTTGCCAGACAATAAAGAACTTCTCAAATTCATCAAAGAGGAGCCCACCCTCGACCACGATGACTTTTTGGAACGCGAAGTGATTCACGGGTCGGAAGATGCCACCACACTCTTGGCGATAGAGAATGCTACGGAGATCGCCAAGCGCTTTATCCAGAGACATTACAATGATATACTGAAAGCGATCAGTTCGGAAAGTAAGAAGAAGGCCAACGTCGTGTACAGGTGTAAAAACCTCAGTAATTTGTCCAGGACTAACGTAGATACGGAGTATCTTCACCTCGAAAAAGATTTAGAAGAAGAAAACGGGGGTCATGGCATTTATATACGTGTGGATAATCTAAAAAAACGCATCCACGTGTGGGACTCCATGGGGGAGGATGCATACTTGAATGAGTTTGAGGATACACTTCAAAAAGTCTATCCAGGATACAGGGTCATCGATAAGTCGATCGGGTTTCAACCCACAGGAGGGTTTGTCCAGGCGAGTCCAGAACAGATGGCGAGTGCCATGTACATCTCAGGTGAACCAGGGTATTTGAACAGGGCGTGGCGTGTCTCGCAGTACGATGAGTTGTCTCAGCATCACTTTTGTTACGTGGAGGCATTCGTGGCGATGGTGTTTGACAGTCTACCCATGCACAGGGTGGGACCAGAGGATCCTAGGGACCGTCTAAAATTTATTAAGAAGGTGGTTTGGGGTTTCGTTTATAAATTTTACACAGGGTCGAGGGAGTCGGAAGCCTGGAAATATTTCGAAGAAAACTTTCCATATTACATGAGCACATGGAACAGTGATGGAACGAGGATGAATCTGAAGAATGACATCTTCCAGGTGCCCAAGAAGGAAACATTCATCACAAACATAGAACAAATAGAAACTCTAGATACTAGCGGATGGACCGTGAAGGAGATCATTAGATGGGCTGCGAAATCATAGTGTCTAAAAAATGTAATTTTACATAAATGTCAGACGTACGAACACTGAATCTTTCCGACGCCGATGATGGTATGGTCCCGCTAAATGACAAACCATCCACGACTTTTGTGCCCGAAAAAAATGTGAGCGAACATAAAGATACTATGGATTCTACTCCGATCGCCGATGTTATGGGTCAGCCCCAAGAGATGCTCGAACCCCCCATGATGGCCATGGATCCTCGTATGATGCAACAGGCAGCACCACCCCCTATCCAGAACGTCAACAAGGAGGCTCCCGCCGCCACCAAAAAGGCCAACCCCATGAACCTCACGGACGACCAGATGCTGGCGCTCATCGTGGCTGCCTGCACTGCTGCTGCCATCAGCAAACCCGTTCAGGAGAAGCTTGCCAGTACCGTGCCCAAGTTTCTCAACGCTCAGGGTAACCGCAGTCTGGTCGGCCTGGCCTCCACTGGTCTCGTGGCCGCTGTCATTTTTTACTTTGCCAAGCGTTATGTTTAATCTCCGATGAATGTTTTACCAGTAACCATATACGACACGACGGTTCCAACGGCTATACTCGTCGCTACAAAGAAAGATGCAAGAGCAGTGTCTTTTGGTTTTTCACCATATTGTTTAAGACTTTTCTTTAGCGTCTGTGAAAATTTAGATTTAGGCATAGCCTCTAACAATAACGTCATGAAGAGCACAGCGGCTATGACCGTTGCGATAATGGACCCCTGTGAAATGAGACCCAAGATGTTATTTTTAGACATGAACCACAAGTACATGGGGTATACTGCAGCTAATATGACCGTGTTTACCCAGGGGTGTAATTCTGCACGTATAGCGATTAACCCTATATACATGAAAATCCAAGCAGACATTGAAATTGCAATTTTGGGAAGTGTGGGTACGTTAGCATCCATTTTATTATAAGTGTATAAAATTATTTATCCATGATGTGCTTACCACAGAAGGGTGTCCTGGACGTTATGTTCTCGTAGATGCCAATGGATATAGCCTCTCCCTTGATCTTATCGAAGTTGGCCCAAAAGTGTTTACTGTGTGAATACTCTTCGACGGTGCAATGTGCCAACTCATGAAGTAACACGTGGAATATGTCATTGACCGTACCATCTATGCACAGACCAATCTCAGCTCCTTTGTTGGCGTTGTAGCCGATGGCTTTAGACATGCCATAGTGTGCTGTGATGGGAATTTCTTCGTGAATCATTGGAAATATACCCTTCGACTTTAGATGGTCCCTTAGTTTTTTGTATCGCATCTTTACCTCTCTGAGACGTTTATCTTCATTTGTATTAAAAAAAAGTAATATATTCACTAGCACTAACACGATCCAGGCTATCATTTTCTATATACGAATATAAATTTGCTGTACAGTTCAGATATCGGATTTCCCCCGAGTGATTCCCAACACTCGAGGGAAAAACCACTGTTTTCCAAATGCGTCACCAACAGATCCTTATGGGCCAGAGGCTCTGGTTTTGGTCCGTCGTTGTAGTAAGGTGTGTCTACCAGGTGCACATACAACTTCTCTCCGAAATTCCCGTTACTCGTGTCCCGCATTTTGAAAAAGTTTCCCGCGTCATCCACTAACGGTGTCTTAAATATCATCTGTATAGAATCTGGAACGATACCCATGAAAACACCTCCAGGTTTCATGCGTTTCTTAATCTCACGCATCGTCTCATGAAAGAGATCCTTCGATTGAAACACATAATGTAAAGAGAAGTTATAGCACACGATGTCATACTTTCTGTTGGGACAAGCGAATATATCACCGTGATAAAAGTTCACTCTGCATTTTAGTCCCTTTGCTCGACTCTTCGCCTCCTGAAGTGCTTTCTCATCAGGCTCACACATACTCAGGTTAGCCCTGACGTGTTTCCACTTTTGAAGATCACCACCGAAACCACAACCGACATCGAGCACACTATCACCTGGACGAGTCACCTGCTCGATGAGACGACGCTTTTCATAATTGTGGTATCGTCTAATCTCTTCCATTATCTTGATAATGATAAAAACTTTAAACCACTTAGGTTATTTAAAGTTTTGGGTCGTAGGAAAGATATAATGTCTCTAGAACAAGATTACACCACTGTCCCTGGACAACTCTTCGCTTGTCTATCTGTCGTAGGCCCTGAAGCACCCCAGAAGAATGATAAGTTTGGAATTAAAATCAGAGGAGCTTTCGCCACCCGTGATGAAGCAGCCAATCACGCGAAACGATTGCAAAAAGAAGATGCCACGTTCGACATCTATGTCGTCGACATGTATAAATGGTTACTCATCCCACCAGATCCATCGAAGATTGAAGATGCTCATTACACAAATGAGAAACTTGAAGAACTCATGACTGGTTACAGGGAGAATCAGGCCATGGCTGCCAAGATGTTCGAAGAGCGTAAGAAGGACATGGTGACTACAAAGGTTGGTGGAGAAGCCATCTTTCATAAACCTGGTGACGATAACTCCAAGTACTACAATAAACCCGACGAGCCTCCCATCAGTCACCCCGCTGAGATCATCGAACGACTGAAGCGCGAAAAGCCTGATGCACAAATGGAGGATTTGGTGAAGGAGGCCGATGCCATCGTGGCGAAGGAGATTGAAGATAGACGCAAGGCGAGAGAATCTATCCCAGAGGGAGATGAGGAACAGGCTTAAATGAGAAATATAACATTTTATTTTATACGTACCATGTATACAATAAAATGATAATCATACTTGCATTTTTGATAATAATAGCAACATTACTTTTAGGTGTTTATGTACTTATAAATTCAGACACGGCTCCGATAGATGTACCACCGAAGGCATCCGATACATTAATGGACATGCTCAAAGATCCACTCGTGACCAGTCGTGCCTACTTTACAGAACCAGCCACTGGCCCCCTGGGTGACTTCGTTGGGTATTCACCCGTGTCTCAAAATGACTGGTTGCATAGTCTTCCCCATGAAGAATCCCAAGATAAAGGCAGCAAATACGACAAGATACGCAGTCTTATCTAGACTTGCTAGAAAATCCTTTTTCACTTCGGGCTGCTGCAGGGGTGGAGGCATCATGGGAGGAGGGGGTGCGTAATAATACTGCTGAGGTTCAGGCAGTTCCTCTCGCGGAGCCTCATTCTCATCCATCTGTGGATTATACTCTATGGGGCTACTTATATCAGAGTCCATATGTGTAGTAGCAAATTATTTTTTTAAGCCTCTTCTTCCTCTTCCTCATCATCAACCTCCTCTTCATCGTCACTACTAACTACAAAACCTTTCAAGTTTCCATTCTCATCGGCATCCTCTTCATCGTCTGTATCTTCATCCTCGTCGTCAGTCTCGCAGAGGTCCTCATCATCACCCGAATAATCGTCATCATCATCCGTATAATCATCCTCTACATCTTCCTCTGGATCCAGGCGATCGGGCTTCTTGGAAAGACGTCCAAATCTAGTAACTACAGTAGTCATTGCTATTATATAGTAGCACGATATCTTTTAAATATATTTTGGACGGTAAGTGGTGTTAGTGTTCATTGCGTTCTTTAAGAGCATTCGTTCAGTGGCTATGATAATCTTTTCGCCGAGTGCAGCTATATTGGCTTGTACATCGGGGTCTATAGGTGACATATAAAGTGGAATTTCATTGAGATGATGAACAGCTTTATACAAGAAAATATCAGACTTATGATCTATGACCAATTGCATGTTATTGTAAAATTTACCGTATGATTCTTCATGTATCCCAGAATACACATGGGTCTCCCTGATGAGCGCCATGATCTCATTCGCATTCGTGTCTAACCGTGAGATATTGGAAAGGATGTATACAAATACAGCGATGGCAATCACATACAGCATCTTATAATATGCCGATTATTTTATCCGTAGGAATAAACTTACGTGTTGTACACGAACATTTCTGCTGTATGTATTTGTCCTTTTTAGTCATTGAAATAGTAAACGGTACGTCTGTCTTTTCACAGGTTCCACATACCAATGAAGTATGAGCTGTGTACGTCTTATGTTTTTTCGTGAGACTCTTCACATCACATGCGACTATATGTTTATTGATATACGCGTTCACAGTTTCCACTATTTCGTCTGTTTTGGGTTTCGTCGGTGAAGAGATGGGGGTTAGGGTGAACATGGGCTTTTTGGGGTTGCCCATGGGGTATAGCGCCTTATACACGTTGTCGGGGAGTCTCAGGGCTCGTCCAGAAAAATCCTTACAAAACCCATTAATTCTCCCTTTTATCGTTTCACATCTACAGAAACACTTCTGTCTGATAGAGTCTCCATCTATGAGAAACCACACATGATTAGACGCATGTTTTCTCTTGAGATTTTCACAATACTTCGAGTTGGTGGACACGAGATAAATATCACCATGTACATACACCTTTGTGATTTCAGAGTTTTCTTGACCCTCCATATATTTTTGAATAAACTTTTGTAGAGATAAGAGCACCTCTGGGTCGTCGAATGTATCTTTCATCTCCTGCACCGTGAAAGCTCCCTCTTCCCTCACAGAGCCTTCAATGACTGTATAGTTCGTAGACTGTGTACGAAGGGTAGCCATGTGAAGAATATCTACACTGGGTTCACGTTCATGGATGCGTTCTAACTTTCCGTCGTACAAAAGAATTGGAATGTACTGTCCCTGTGTCACCTTACCCTTCTCGCATCCCTCACACCCCATTCCATTGCACGCGTCATGCTTCGCACGCTTGTGTGACCATGGCATGCGGAACCCACTTCCCTTGGCATTCTTTTTTCCACCACCATAGACCGACGTGTCAACCACATCGTTCCAGTCGGTCGAGGGGAAAATAAGATTGAGTGCAGACACTATATGCGAATGCAGAGCCATCGCAGACCCATGATCCACTACGAAACCATGCCAGTTTATGTGGACACCATATTTTATCAGTTCACCACACTTCTTGGGTTGCGCCACGGACACGAGTGCTTTCTGGTTGGTAAACTTTGACACTCTATCACATATAGTGGTACATATTTCTTCTATGGCATCGAATGATACCTGATCGGCACTCTTATAATCAAGATCTACAAAAAAGTGAAATGTATCCGTCTTTTGTTCAACTACATAAATCTTCTCTCCACTCTTCACGGCGTCTATGTACGCCTTATAAAAATCATTCAATCTATCAAACGGCACGGATAAGACACCACCATCCATGAGCACGTGTGAGAGATTGGAGCCTGATTGACAAAACCCCTGTTGCTTACACCAACGTTTGAACATACTTATACCTGTAGAGTATTATTTTTTTAATACTCTTCCTCATGCCATATGGATGTGCGACAAGAAACATCCCTGTACTCCTGTTCCACAGTGGTGAGTTCCTTTTTCATGACCAAGAGCTCGTAGACCGTCTTATCTTTGTTATCCTCTAACCATTTTTCCGCTTGTGCCTCTGTGTAGTCTTTCCGTTCCATCAAAATATCCTTCATCTGTAATAATATCATATTCTTCGACTTCATTATTTAATAACAAACGTTTTTCTATTCAGAGAACTCACGCAAGCGTAAAATTCTGGGTTCCTTACCACGTGTTTAACTATCCTTTCCCATTGATTGCGTGCGTTGAATTCCTGGAGCGTGTCGAAGCTCATGTAGTCGTTCTCATCGTACGTACGTTTCATCTGTATCTTTTTGGTGTGCATCTTATATTTTTCTTCATTAAACTGTTTTACGAGTTCAGATTGTTCACTACGTGTATAATCCACGAAAAATATAAAGACCGTGTACTCCAAATCGATAGAAGGACTCTCCTTCACGGTAAATGTAAAACTCGTATATTCACCCTTCTTGAGAGACACCACACCACGGGTCTCTTCCTCTAATTCCCTGAGGGCACATCGGAGAGGATAAAAAATCTCTCTACGCCTGCATCCCCCAGTAACAAATATCCATTCTTTAAATCGTTTGTCTCTCACAGTGAGAAACCTGGGTGTACCACCCGTAAAAGATACGGGTATCGCGATAGCCTTGTGTTTCTTCATTGCTCATGGCAATTCTACTATTTGCGGATATGTTTATTTATCGGATTCGGGCTCGGCGATGGTAACCTGCTTCTTACGCGTCGTCGTGGACTTGACTGGAGCTGGAGCTGGAGCTGGTTCTGGGGTGGGTTCCGTGACAGGTGCGGCCGAGATGCTCGGAGGTTCCATGTATACAATGGGTTGTTGCTTCTCGGCGATGGCGGTCGACAACTCTTCCTTGGTCTTCTTGAGCTCTCTGAACAGGTAGACGGTGGCCGCTACACACACGATGACGGCGACGATAGTGGCTGTATCACGATCGAATGCAAACATTTTATACTGATAAAGTGATTCTTTTTTTTAAGTACCTACAATCGCACCCATTTTCACATTCTCTTTACTGGGACATTCGTATCCCTTCTGAGCAAATTGAACTTCCTGGTAATGTCCATCCTTACACGGAGCGTTGGGAAGTTCGACGTACTTGTTGAGTGTACCCGACTTGGGGTCGTAAGTGATGATAAATACAAACGCTATTAGGAAGAGTAATAACCACATGTTATTGTTAATGAGGAAAAGAAATTGACTACGACTAATGAGTGAATACGACTACATAGAGTAGTCGGGATTTAGTTCGAGTACATGAGGCCACCCATGCCA
>Ga0209653_1003491_pt1 | contig 10699 bp, 9 predicted proteins | sample SaaInl6LU_22_DNA_FD_184644 | JGI IMG/M metagenome (GOLD analysis project Ga0209653, IMG submission 184644) | Marine microbial communities from expanding oxygen minimum zones in the Saanich Inlet - ESP_116LU_22_DNA (SPAdes) (version 2) | ecosystem: Environmental > Aquatic > Marine > Intertidal... | reverse complement strand
GAAGTCAGCGCGGACTGTTGTATTAAGCATCGATGGACCCTATCAGAACTGTCGCACGATCATGATTGAAACACTGCCTGAAATTCAAGCGCCTGATCTCTCAGCTGCCAGTTATCAAAGAAATGCGGCAGAATTAATGGCGCGCCCGAGAGGATTCGAACCTCTGACCTCTGCCTCCGGAGGAAAGTGCTCTTTGGATTTTTTCATACATATCAATTACTTGTGATGGTAGAACGAGCACAGTGAGGGATTTGTGAAGTCGATTCAAAAAGGGACCAAATAGACAATATAGCGGGTGCCTGTGAGATAAGTAAGCACAGCTCTCGGTCGAGCATTAGAAGCTCAACCTATGGGCATACAGACAAAAGCCGGTCTAATCTACAACCCCTGCTTGATGACAGTCGCCTTGCAGATCTCGTGTCACGGCGATGGCCTTAAAGCTTTTCCTCAAAAGCTTCCTAGCAGATCTCAGCCTTCATGCGCTCTTCGGCATACATTTTCTTATGCTGGGCGGTCTCGGCCTCAAGCTCTTCCATGCACTTCATGAGCGAAGCGTCTATGCCACCGAACGTTAGCCGCTGATAAATCATCGCTGTTCGACAGCTATGCTCTCGGGCTAGATCGGCGACGGGCACGCCATTCTCGGTTTGTTTTTAAAATGGCCATGATCAAGCCGTCGGTGAACCGTGATTTCTTCGCCGATTGCTTTTGATGTCTTCATCATAAAACGCTCTACTCAAAAGTGCCGTTAATTTTCGGGGGGATTACACCACCGCAGAGGCCGCGATTGAACGCTGCCGTCACGAGAATCAAAGTAACGCCACGGTCTTGCAGCGCGTGAAAAACAAGGCCGACCGAATCAAATCGATCATTGCTGGCGAGCCCGAGCAATCTCTGTACGGCGCTCAAGGCAAACCCACAGAGCCCCGCACCGGCCGGGCCCTAGGGTCGGTTTGACGGGTTAATCGCCGCGTGTTGTTTGCTCTGCGATCGTCTTTCCGGAAGCTATAACCACAGTTGCACAAAAACCTCCGGTTGGACCCGACGAGAGAGACAACTCGCCATCATAAGGCTCTATAGCACTCCGAACAATTGCTAGGCCTAACCCATGCCCAGGTATCTGTTCGTCAAGTCGAAGACCGCGACTACCCAGTTGGTCGATAAGCTCATTTGGTACTCCGGGACCGTCGTCAGTTACTCTAATTACGTACCCTTGATCTATGCTGCCTAAAAAAAGTTCGACAAAATGAGCTCCCCATTTGCCTGCATTGTCAACCAGGTTTCCAACAATTTCGTTAAACTGATGCTCGTGCAAAGGCCATCGAGTGTTAGGATCAAGCGAGGATTTAAATTCAAAGGATTTAGTAGGATAAATTTGCCCAAGCATCCATAGCAAGTCTCTCGCTTTTTCAATTACCTGCGTTTCACGCCCGATTTTAATTCCAGAAAACCTGTTTCTACGCATTTCGGAATCAAGCTGAAAATTGATGCTCTCTAAGCTCCTACTGATGTGGGAGCAATCCTCAGCAGTTAGCCCGCGCTCACCCTTTCCTAGTAAAGCCTGGGCAACCGAAATAGGCGTTTTTATCCCATGCGAAAGATTCGCCATAGAATTGTTCGAGATTTCCATTTTTTTCTCGAATAATCCAAGTAGTTGATTTAACTGGCGCACTAGCATTCTAAATTCGCTCGGGACCCTCTCGTTTAATCGAGACTCGGTACCGTCTTGAAGATTTTTTAGCGATTTCTCTAGGCCCAAAACAGGCCTCAAAGCGAAATTAATTGCTACCCAAATTAGCCCTATGAATAAAGACAATAAGGTTATTGATACTATTGCGGTCCACAGGTGTAGCTCTTGTTGACTCTTACCCAAAACTGTAAGGTCTTGCGCCACAACCACCACAAACTTTTCGTCTGCCTCACCAAAACTCTCGCGATACGCCAGTATGTTAGCTGAGCCAGCTTCAGAGGCTGTGGTAGATGCCCGCACGATACCATCGTTTTCCTCTTGGATTACGCTCAGCAGTGCATCGGTTAATGAGCCTGAAGAATAAACCATATTGTCTTGCGACCGGATGGCAAATGAGTGATGGAAAAACTCTTCAAAATAGTCGCCTGACGGAAGTTCATCCATCAGCCCACCGGAAGCTATTAACCTGCTTTTTAGGTAGTCCACCTCAGATTTGAGCTGGTTTGAGACGATGCTTTCTGTCATTCGATCCAATAACGTACCGTGAACCGCCCACGCAACAGCCATAAGCCCCGTCCCAACTAATAATAAAACGGACGTCAAGATCGACCGAATGGATCTCTGTTGGTTATCCCAAATCATTGAACACATATCCTTGGGCTCGCCTAGTTAAAATGACATCTTTACCCAGCATTTTGCGCAAGCGGGCGATGTAGGCTTCAATGATATTTTCTGTCGGTGTCTCACTTAGGTTGTACATTTGATCTATTAGGTGGGATTTTGATTGAACGCGCCCAGGACTAGCCATCAAGCAACGTAATAATCGAAACTCAGTTCCGGTCAGTCGATAGGCCACACCTGACTCCAGCTTTAGCAATCTCTGATCCTCATCGAGTTCAAATCTGCCTACGCTAATCACCGATTTGGTGCGTCCAGCGTTACGACGCACAATTGCGCTAACTCTGGCCAATAGTTCTTCGATTCGGAAAGGTTTTGAGAGGTAGTCATCTGCACCGGCTTTGAGCCCTTCAACCTTTTCGTACCACTCGCCACGGGCCGTCAATAACAAAACAGGCATCGCAATTTTTTCAGCCCGCCAGATTCGCAAGACTTCTAAGCCGTTCCCATCAGGCAAACCCAAATCAAGAACAGCTGCCATGTAGTCTTCTGTTCGGCCCAGGGCCTGTGCCTCTCTCGCCAGAGCGGTCTGATCGACGCTATACCCGGCGTCACTAAATTGCTTGCACAAGATAGTTGCTAGGCGCTCGTCGTCCTCCACCAGTAGTATTCTCAAGGGTTGCAACCGCTCCATTCGACAGTGTTTAGGCTTCGGCTCGCGCTGAATTTGAGATTTGTTACATCTCAAACATATCACGTGGAATCTGATTTTTTCCTGAAAAAAACATGACTAGAAGTTCAGAAGAAATTCAGAGTTCCTAAGCAAACTCCCTTCCGAACCAGCGCTTGCGTGCTCTTCGCACGGTAAGGCTTGGTCGAAAAAAAACCAGACGGAGAATTATCGATGAAGAAGAACCGAATGTTCGCAGCAGCGATCGCAATGGCAATAGCAACTGCAAGTCAAAGTCACGCAGGCGGGGTTCATGGAAGCAGCCATGGAGCAACAGCTGGAGAACAGGGAAAACTATCAGACGTGTCAAAGACGATTCAGATTGACATGTATGACAACTACTACGAGCCAGAAAACATCGATGTCAAAAAAGGTGAAACCATCCGTTTCGTCATCAACAACAAGGGGATGTTGGTTCACGAGTTCAATATCGGCACGCCTGAGATGCACGAAGGCCATCAGGAAGAGATGCTGATGATGATTCAGCATGGAATTATTCAGGGCGGAAAACTCAACCGGGATTTAATGGAAATGGACATGGGTAACGGTCAAACGATGAAGCATGACGATCCGAATAGCGCATTACTCGCCCCTGGAGAAACTGCTGAGATGATTTGGAAGTTCTCAGATGACGGAAATATCGAATATGCCTGCAACGTACCAGGCCACTACCCAGCAGGCATGTACGGAGCGTTCAAATTCTAGGTCTATCTGCATTTTTAGAAATGACGTACCTAGAGGAAGCTGTTTTTTGACTGGATAAAGCCCGGAGCTGACATTATGAAGAGTAAATTTGCAACAGGAATTTGTGGATTTCTAATATGCGCCGCCTCAATTGCCGGCGAATACGAGTTATCTGTCGATGAAGTTACTATCGATACAGGTGATTTCGTTAAAAAAGGAATTGGTTATAACGGCAGTTCCCCCGGACCTATAATGCGATTTAAAGAGGGGGAAAAAGTAAAAATTAATGTGACGAATAATCTAGATGTAGCGACGTCTATTCACTGGCATGGATTAATATTGCCATTCAATCAAGACGGAGTCCCTGGGATTAGCTTTCCAGGGATCGCTGCAGGGGAAACCTTTTCTTATCAGTTTCCGATTCAGCAGGCCGGAACGTACTGGTTCCACAGCCACTCAGGGTTCCAGGAGCCGGACGGAGCCTACGGAGCTATTGTAATTGAGCCCGAGGGTCGCGAACCCTTCCGATACGATAGAGATTACGTCGTTCAACTTACCGATAAACACCCCCACTCAGGCAATCGCATCATGCGGAATCTGAAAACAGCAGCTGACTACTACAACCGGGAACAGCAGACGTTCGGAGATTTCTTAGCCGAAGTTAAGGAGAACGGTGTGAGCTCGACCGTTAGTGATCGGATGGCTTGGGGCTCCATGAGAATGATGAAAGCTGACGTAGAGGATTTGCAAGGATTTACTGGTCTGATTAACGGTAAGGGCCCCGACCAAAACTGGACCGGACTATTTACGCCCGGCGAACGAATTAGGCTTAGATTCATTAACTCTTCCGCGATGACGTATTTCGATGTTCGAATTCCAGGGCTTGAAATGACAGTCGTTCAAGCCGATGGGAACAACGTTCAGCCCGTAAAGGTGGATGAGTTTCGAATTGGTGTGGCGGAGACTTACGATGTGATCGTTAAGCCAAAGGATGCCGAGGCCTACACTATTTTTGCTGAGTCGATGGGCCGGTCGGGTTTTGCGAGGGCAACCCTGGCGGTCCAAAATGGATTGGCTGCGCCTGTACCTGAACTTAGAGACCCGGCGAGGCTCACCATGGCTGATATGGGCATGGATCATTCGAACATGGCAGGCATGGACCATTCGAACATGGCAAGCATGGACCATTCGAACATGGCAAGCATGGACCATTCGAACATGGCAGGCATGGACCACTCGAACATGGCCATGAGCAAAACTGAAGACAAGTTTTATGCCGACGGCAGTGGATTGATCCCTAAGGCAGCTAACGGAGGGAAGTTTCTTTCATACTCTGATTTAAAGGCCCAAAAGCCGCTATATGAGGATCGTGAGCCAACACGCGAAATTGAGCTTCGGCTGACTGGCAACATGGAGCGGTATTTATGGAGCATAAATGGTGTCAAGTATGAAAACGCCGAGCCAATCAGATTGCAGTATGGAGAGCGTGTTCGCTTCAAATTTGTTAACGAAACCATGATGACACATCCAATGCACCTGCACGGTATGTGGAGCATCTTAGATGTTGGCGCAGACCAGTGGAACCCAATCAAACACACCGTAAGTGTCCAGCCCGGCACAACCGTGTATACGGAAACCGAAGTAGATGAGCCTGGGCAGTGGGCTTTTCACTGCCACTTGGCTTATCACGCGTCCGCCGGAATGTTCCGAAAAATCATCGTTGAAGGTGGGCCCGAGATTAAGCAAGCAAAGCTGGCAACAACTGTCACTCCGGGAGGTGATTCGTGATCCCTATGAAAATCCTTGGGGTGAGCTTATTTTTCGCCACTACGTCCGCATCCTCAGTTTTGAGCGCGGCAGAGTTAATCAAAGACGAAACTGATCGAAATAAATCGTTCATCACTTGGGGTGCTCAAGTAGAGGAGTTTGAGTATCGATACAGTGATGATGATCAAGAATTGGCAGTATGGAACGCCGATTTATTTTATGGGACTGATGAGCTCAAGGTACGCCTCCTCTCCAAAGGTGAATACAGCTTAACGGAGGACAAATATGAAGGCCTGGAAAATCAAATCGTGGGTCAGATTCCAATCTCAAGCTTTTTCGACGCAAAAGCTGGCGTGCGGTTTGACAGCCCTAACGGACCCGACCGGGCTTATGCGGTCGCGGGCATAAGCGGACTTGCGCCACAGTGGTTCGAAGTGGATGCAAATCTATTTCTCAGTGACGAAGGCAACTGGTCAAGTTCCATAGATGCAGAGTATGAAGTGTTGTTCACAAACTACCTCGTGTTAACTGCAAACCTGGATGCGACCGCGGCGTTTAATGAGGACTCCGAGATTGGCGTTGGAGAGGGACTCGTCTCGACCGAAACTGGCTTGCGATTAAGTTACGATGTCGTTGACCGACTGTTTTCTCCGTACATTGGCGTAGTTTACGAACGCAAGTATGGCGACTCCGCTGATTTAGCAGTGGACGAGGGCAACAGCACATCTAATTGGCTAGGTGTACTTGGAGCACGCTTCGTGTTTTAACCTTAGCCAGACAAGTTGAAGATCGTTCAGGTCTCTACTTACAGAAGAGCCCAATTGAGGGCTCTTCAACAAACTGGACCGAAATTATGCATATACGAAATACGCGGGCACTAATTGGCGTCGTATCGATACTAGCCGCACTAGGCGTTTTTGGCCTCATGAAAACCGACGCATTCAACGCGGAGCCACGCTCTCCTGCAGTCGAACTTGAGCCTGATCAATTGGCGGTTGTTAGTCAGGGAGCGGTAATCTACCAGCAGTACTGTGCTGTTTGCCACGGGAAGAATCTCGAAGGTCAAGGCAATTGGCGACAAAGGGATCAAAGCGGAAGGCTTCCCGCACCACCCCATGACGAGACTGGACACACTTGGCACCATCCGGACCAGATGCTGTTTACTATTCTGAAAGACGGCATTACCAGCCTAATCGATGATCCAAATTACGCTACAAATATGCCGGTTTATGGCGATATTTTGAGTGACCAGGAAATTGTCGCGGTGCTCAGTTACATTGAATCCACTTGGCCAGAATCTATAAGAAACCAAAGGGCAACCGCGAGAGAGTGACGTGTCTAGAGAACACTCTCCGGCGGAATGCCCAAACCACTGGCCAAGCGGTTCATACAAGGGGACAAAAGAACTTCGGGGTTTAGTATTCTTCGTGTTTACTCCACTCAGACACCTGTCCATCCGCTAACGCAAACACTGCAAAACTGTCTTTGCGTGCGCCGGGCTGATCCATCCCCGGGCTGCCCGAGGGCATTCCAGGTGCGGCCAATAAATCCGGTTGATCAGCGGATCGTAATGCGCCTTTAATGTCCTGGGCGGGCACATGCCCCTCAACGATTAAATCCCCCACTTTGGCGGTATGGCACGAACGTGCCCCAGCAGGAACTTGATACTGATCCTTGATCGCATTCAAGTCTGCAACCGGCGTATCAATGACGTCGAAGTTATGGCTTTCCAGATGCTTAATCCAATCCTTGCAGCAACCACAGGACTCACTGCGCCACACCTGAATGGTGTACACCCCGTCATCCATCCCTTTCAACCAATGCGGGTCCGCCGCGAACGCCCCTGTGCTGGGCAACAACGCAACAAATAACGCTAGTCGTTTAATCATTTGATTCTCCTAACTCCAACGAAGTCGCAATGCATTCATCATGACACAAAATAAGCTGAGCGCAATCGCCCCGGCTGAGAGCATTGGAAGGAATCAAGACCTTTGACCTTCACTTTGGAAGCGATCACGCAGAGGTCGTGATGTACGAGTGGGTTGAAGAGGCAATCTTCGATGACATCGCCAAGCTGGAATGGTTTGGCCTGCAGACCGAAGCGGCCTAGCCCAATGAATGGCTTCGTTTTCTTACGAAGCCGTTATTTACAGCGAGTGAGGTTGTCGGAAATCGCTTGGAATATCGGCAATCCACTCAACTTCACCTGCGTGATACCAACCCTAAAGTTTCATCGATGTCATTTTGAGAAGTGCTCTGAGTAAGGAGTGCTCTTAGTAAAACGTCGAAGCCATCAAGCGGCACAAGGCAATTGGATACTTGCGATAATCAAACTCCTTAATACATACAGCTTCGTTCCCAAAAAGGGCGGAATTCATTACGCTCAGTATTCTCAGGTGCCGAATATCCGGAGGAAATTTCTCTTCAATAGATCTTCATTATTTCAATGCTCTCAGCGCTTCAGTTTAGTTCTGTGTATATTTTGTTGAGGCCAAATGTCGTGAAGTTACAGTTTAGATATCGGTAAAGAAGAGCGTAGCTACAGCACAACTGCGGGTAGAAAAAGTGCTAGTTCTGGGAACGTCGCAAGAATGAAGATTCCAATCAAAAGAATGATCCAATAAGGTATCGAGGCAACCGCAGACTCGCCTAATGAAATATCATCTTTAGTGACAGAAACGAGTACAGAAAGGTTGAGTCCAACTGGAGGTGTTATCTGCCCTATTTCGATAAGTATTGTGATGATTACACCAAGCCAAATTGGATCGTAGTCGAGCCCTATCATGAGGGGCACCACTATTGGGAGAGTCATGATCATTAGCGATAGACCGTCGAAGAAACAACCGAGAATTAGATAAATTAAAACGACGAGAAGTAAGATTAATAGTGGATCGAGATTCGCTGAGCTTACTGTTTTAAGTATCGTTTGAGGTATGCCCAAAAGGCTGACTGCTTGGGCGAGTATCGTAGCCCCTAACACCACAAATAGAATAGATGCGAAAAGTAAGGTAGAAGAATAAACACTGCTTGCAAGACTTTTTACTGTCAGTTGTCCCCAAAAAAAACCTACTAAAATTGTAGCAAGAACTCCTATGCCAGCGGCTTCTGTAGGAGTAGCGATACCAAAAGCTATGCTCCCCATTATAGCTGTGATTAAAGCGATAAAAGGCCAAAGACTCAAAAGCTTCAGGAGAATATTTTTTTTCGATATTTGAGTTTCGTGTTTTGGGGCTAGTTCTGGTCGTAAACTACATCGTGTAAAGATATACGTCATGAATGCTAGGGCGAAGAGTAGTCCTGGTATTATTCCGGCGAGGAATAATTTTCCTATTGAGGTCTCCGTGAGAGCGCCGTAGATCAAGAGCGAAAGACTGGGAGGTATTAGCAAGCCTAATGTACCGCCCCCAGCGAGAGATGAGACAACCATTTTTCGGTCATATCCTCGTCTAGTCATCTCTGGGTATGCAACGGATCCAACTGCTGCCGCTGTGGATAAACTCGATCCACTTACCGCGCCAAATAGAGTGCAGACAGCTATGTTGGTATGAAGTAATCCACCGGGTATACGTTGGAATAAGGGTACTAAAGCCGCGTAGATTTTTTCGCTGACGCCACTACGGAGCATGATTTCACCCAAGATTATAAACAATGGGATGGCGCTCAACGTAAAGGAATTTAATACATTCCATACTGCATCTAAAGCTACGTATGTCGCTCCATTAGCTATGAACTGTAAAATGAGGAGTCCGGTTAGTCCAAGCGCTGCTCCAAGAGCCAGTCCTGAGCCAGCAAAAATGACCAATCCACCACAGAGAAGCCCCCAAAAGCTCAGCATTCAATCAACTTAAGTGCTTGGAGGGTTTGATGGGATTTGCCCTACTTGAAGGTCTTTGTAGAATAAAAGCGCCCATAGTTAGCGTGATAGATACGGGAATGACAAGCATCCAAGGATACAGGAGAAGTCGCCCAACTTCGGTTTTTATATTTCTGTCGATAGCAAACTCTACCCAAGGTATCGCAAGAAAGAGTAGCCAGATACAGAAACTCATACCAAAAAGTCTAGAGGATTTGATCGCTAGAGATTGATATCTCGCGGCTAAGGTTGAGATAAAGACAGTTATCCGAACATGTTCTGAGCGAAGCGTTGCTAGGGGAAGCGCTAAAAAAAAGGATGCTGTCATGAGCAGGCCTACTAGCTCTTCGGTGAAGCTGAATGGTGAAAATGTAAAATAACGCATAGACACACTGGCGCAGATGAGTGCCACAATACATGAGGCCGAGATTGCCGCGAGAATTGCCATCACTACTGCCAAAGTCTCCAGAACAAGATACATCGTGTTACCCTCGTTCTGGAGTCCATGGTTAGTAAGTTTTTGAGCCAAGATTATCGGCCAAGTACCTTGAGAATGCGTTCTCTGTACTGTGGCGCTTTACCTCCTGCTTCCTCGGCAATCTCAAGCCAAGTTGATGAGGCAGCATCGAGGAATGAAGCTCTATCTGAATCAGGGAAAGGAGCGAGGAACTCAACACCTTGCGCCTTGAGTTTCGCGCGAGCCGACTGCTCTTTGTCTTCCGCTCCAGAGTATTCATTTGTGCGCGCCCAAACGTTTGCTGCAGCAGTGCTTATTGCTTGGCGTTCGCTATCACTCAAGTTCTCCCATGACCCTTTTGAAGCGCCCAAAACATAGGGAACTCCAGCTACTGGGTAGAGATATGAGGCATATTTCGTAACCTCATTGAGAGATATTGTATGAGCGAAGAGAGCGGGGTAGACCGCACAGTCAACAACACCAGTTTGGAGCGCAACGTATAGGTCATTTTGTCCAATTATTTGAGCCGAGACACCGAGTTTGGTAAATGTTTGGACCTGATCATTACTCCACACCCTCAGTTTTTTAGTGCGAAGCTTTTCTAACGAGTTAACCGGTTCCTCGCGGCAAAAAATTGACGCCTTGAGCAGCGGTAAAGCCATGAAGCCTGTAGGTACTATATCGAGGTCACTGAGGACTTCTGTATAGATACTCTGTATTTCGGGAAGTGCTGAGATCAACTCATCCGGGCTACCGACTGAACCCTGAATCATGACCGCATTGAGCGCAGGCACGTCCCTTCCAAGATAGTTAGCCCAGACCAGCCCCATTTCGACTGCGCCACGAGGTAACCAGCGAGCCACGTCATTATCCTTAAGATTGAGCGAACCGCCATGAAAG
>Ga0209653_1003488_pt1 | contig 10703 bp, 13 predicted proteins | sample SaaInl6LU_22_DNA_FD_184644 | JGI IMG/M metagenome (GOLD analysis project Ga0209653, IMG submission 184644) | Marine microbial communities from expanding oxygen minimum zones in the Saanich Inlet - ESP_116LU_22_DNA (SPAdes) (version 2) | ecosystem: Environmental > Aquatic > Marine > Intertidal... | reverse complement strand
TTAGCTCCGGGGTTTGGTGACCCTGATAACTTCGATATTGAACGCTGTGAAACGCAGCGTAACTTGGATGATCAGGGGCGTGCGCAGGCAAGAGATATCGGCGCAAAGCTCAGAGCGACCGGACTCGACTTTGATGAGGTACTGTCGAGTCAGTGGTGTCGCTGCGCTGAGACAGCGGACCTGTTGGACCTCGGGAACTGGTCCACCTTCTCGGGGCTCAACTCCTTCTTTCAAGGCTATGCCAAGCGAGAGCAGACGCTTGAGACACTGGACGCTTATCTAAATTCCTTGTCGGGCACGGAGCTTGTAGTGCTCGTCACGCACCAGGTGGTGATCTCTGCGGCGACCGGCATTTCGCCTGCGAGCGGTGGTATTGTGCTGTATAACTCGAAAACTGAGCGCTCTGAATCTTGGAGGTGGTAACAGTGTTGAAACTATTGGCTCTAGTGCTCTCTACGGCCATCGCTCAAGCCGAGGCATTGACTATTGAGAAGATTGGCGGCGATATCTCTTACCCCTGGAGTGTGTCGCAGATTAACGACTCCGAGGTGCTAGTCACTGCTCGCGCCGGTGCGCTACTGCGCATCAATCTTGAGACAGGCTTGCAGCGTGCGGTCAAACCGGCGCCACGAGTCGCTAGCTTTCGCCAAGGCGGCATGCTGGATGTGGCCTACGATGGTGAAACAGCGACAGTCTACATCTGTTACAGCAAGCCAGCTCCCGCAGGTGCGGGTCTTGCGATCGCCACCGGTCAGCTGGAGGGCACTGAGCTCAAAGGCCTCAAGGATATCTTTGTCTCCAATCACAGTTCCGCTTCAGGTGCTCATTTTGGTTGTCGCTTGGTACTCAGTGGCGACTACCTCTTTGCCTCTTTGGGCGATCGCGGTGATCGTGAAAATTCGCAGGATGTATCCAATCATGCCGGGTCCATATTGCGCCTCAACCTAAGAACACCCGAGCGCGCGAACAGTCGTGATGGGTGGCTGGCTGAGCAGTACTCTATTGGGCATCGTAATCCTCAGGGTATGGCGTTGCAGCCTGAAACCGGTCTGCTCTGGGCGCATGAACATGGACCCCGAGGGGGCGATGAGATCAATCTGATCGAGCAAAATGCTAACTACGGGTGGCCGGTTGTATCCTACGGTAAAGAGTATGTCGGTGGTGCTATCGGGTTGGATTACTCGCCCGAGGGGTTTAAGGATCCGCTGTGGATTTGGGATCCAAGTATCGCACCCTCAGGTATGACCTTTTATACGGGTGACATGTTTCCAGAGTGGCAGGGTGATCTGTTGGTAGGTGCGTTAAAGTTCACCAGTATTTACCGGGTGGAACTCGACCCGGATACAAATCGTCCTGTTGCCCAAGAGCGGTTATTTAATGGTGATTTTGGTCGTGTACGGGATGTGGAGATGGCGACGGACGGCAGTGTTTTGGTGCTCAGTGACGCGCCCGATGGTGGGCTCTATCGCATCAGTCGTTGAGTGGTTGTAGATTGATGCCAACTGATTTGGCAAGTGCGCCGATCTGATTGTTGACCCAGTCCGGTTTAATCGGTCCCCAGCTTTCAACTTGGTATTCGCCCTGATTGTTACGTGCGTCATCTTGCTGATGGAATTGGCAGATGATGCCAACATCGTCGAGATCCTTGATGCAGTCCTGCAGGGTTCGGCGCGGCATGCCCGTCATTTTCTGCAGACCGGTGAGGTTGGTCGCCTGCTGGTCGATACACCAAGCAATTAATAGTTTGCGTTGGAATGCTTTGGCAGCTTTTGAGTCTTTCACAGCTCGACCTCGCTTTGGCTCAGTAGCTCATTGGATTCCGGCTCGTGACGATTGAGGCTGATACGGTAGAGCGGATAGCGTCCGGACTCCCGGCGATCGGCGAAAAAGCGCTGCAGGGCGTTTATTACGGTTGGAAACGCGAGCTGATCCCACGGGATCTCATCTTCGCTGAACAGTCGTACCTCTGAGGATTCGCTTGTCGGTCCAAATTCGGGTTTGAGCAGGCGCGCAAGATAGAACATCTGTACTTGGTTAACGTGCACGATGGATGTGATGGTGTAGAGCGAGAGGACCTCAACCGTCGCCAGAGCCTCCTCCCACGTCTCGCGCATAGCGCCCTGTTCAGTGGTCTCACCATTCTCCAAGAAACCGGCAGGCAGGGTCCAGTAACCAAGACGCGGCTCAATATCACGCTTACACAGCAGTACCTTGTCTTCGTAAACCGGTAGGCAACCGGCGATAATACGAGGGTTGGAGTAGTGGATAAGCTCGCAGACGGTACAGACGTGGCGGGGAAGATGGTCACCTTCAGGGATGCGTAACTCAACCGAGTTGCCGCACTCGCTACAGTAATTCATGGGTCAGTTCTTATTGGCTTGTTGTGGTCCCATTTTAGGCAGGTGTATCTGCGACTCACAAGCCTAAATGCCTGTTTTCGAAACCCAATGGGTGTAGGATTAAGAATATGTTAGATCAGCTTCGAACTCGTCTCCAGCAGCACCGCCCTTGGCGACTCAGCAGTGACCTAAAACCGCGCGCCGAAGCGGGGGTCATTTGTCTGCTGACAGATGAGTCTGAGCCGCAGGTGATCCTCACCCAGCGAGGGGGTAGTCTATCCACTCATGCTGGCGAGGTGGCTTTTCCGGGTGGAAAACGCGATCCAGAGGATCAGAATCTCTTAGCGACCGCCCTGCGTGAAGCGCATGAAGAGGTCGGTGTTGAACCGGACAAGGTTCAACTGCTGGGAGAGCTTAGCCAAATCTTTTCACTACACAAACTGGCTGTTACCCCCTTTGTTGGTGTGGTGAGTCCGGAGATAGAACTGCGGCCTAACCCAGGGGAGATCGCCTCTATCTTTAAAACTCCGCTCAGTTTTTTACTGGATCTCGACAATGCACGAATCGACAAGTTCGCCATGGTCGACGGTCGCACGCGTTTTGTCCCCTCGTGGCAGTATCAGCAGTACGAGATCTGGGGTCTGACCGCATGGGCTTTGGCAGAGTTGCTGAATGTGGGCTTGGATGCAGGTATTCCAACGCGACCGCGGCCGGAGCGCACTGCATGACCGAGCCGGTAAAACCTGTGCCCAACCCGTGCCTAGGTATCTGCCAACTTGATGAGCGTGATCTCTGTATTGCCTGCATGCGTTCCGGTATGGAGATCGCGGAGTGGGGATTTTTAACCGAGAACGAAAAACGCGCCGTTTGGGCGCGTATTCGTGAACGTGAAGCGGGAGAACGTGAAAGTTAATCGTCCTCGTCTCGCTCCAATGCGATGACACGAACAGTTTTGATCGTGTTGTCACTGATCTGCAGTGTTTCCATCCGATAGTACTCAAGCTGCATGCAGACATTCGCTTCCGGCAATGACTCGAGTGTCTCTAGAATCAGACCATTCAATGTTTTAGGGCCATCTGTTTGTAGATCCCAGTTGAGTGACTTATTGATCTCACGAATGTAGGCCTGGCCATCAATGATGAAGCTGCCGTCATCCTGTGGGTGAATGTCTTGGTTGATCTGCGCTTCGTCATGTGACATCTCGCCGACGATCTCCTCAAGGATATCCTCAAGCGTCACGATCCCCTCAACGTCACCATACTCATCAACCACGATCCCGATACGACGGCTCTGTTTCTGGAAGTTGAGCAACTGGGTGTGTAGCGGTGTGCTTTCAGGCACAAAGTAGGGCTCGTGAACCACTGCTGTAATCGCAGCTTTGGTCAATTTGCCCTGCTGAATAAGCTGAGCGAGGTTGCGCATGTGCAGGACACCGCAGATCTGGTTGATATCACCCTCGTAGACCGGTAAACGTGTATGTCGGGTATGCGCCAACTGATCCAGTATCTGGTCCATATCCTGATCGAGGTCGATTCCCTCGACCTCGTTACGCGGAATCATAATGTCGTTGACCGTCACGTCGTTGAGTTCGAGGACGCCGAGCAGCATGGATTGGTTCCGATCGGGAATCAGTGCGCCTGCTTCGTTTACGATGGTACGCAGCTCTTCAGTACTGAGGTTGTGAGCATCGTTGCCCGTTGTTTTGATGCCTAGTAGACGGAATATGCCGTTAGTAATCATATTGACGGCGAACACCAACGGGTAGAAGATCTTTAGTAGCACCACCAGGATATAGGAGGCGGGAAAGGCTACTTTTTCCGGAAACATTGCAGCCAGTGTTTTCGGTGTGACCTCAGCGAATATCAGCACCACCAGTGTCAATGCACCGGTGGCGATGGCGATACCAGCGTCACCCCAAATGCGCACTGCAATCACGGTAGCGATAGCAGAGGCCAGAATGTTAACGAAGTTATTACCGATTAGAATCAAGCCAATGAGGCGATCTGGGCGCTCCAGCAGGCGGCTCGCATTGCGTGCGCCAGGGTGCTTATTTTTCGCCATATGTTTCAACCTATAGCGGTTGAGAGACATCATTCCGGTCTCTGAGCTAGAGAAGAAAGCGGAGCAAAGGATCAGAACGAAAAGAAGGATCGAGAGCGAGCTTATCGACGCGTCTTCCAATGTGGTAGGCCTGTGTTATGAATGAGACGACATTCTCTGGACTCCGCTCAAAGCTGTCAAGCGTTGATCAGCTTCCGAGAATAAGCTCCAACACCGCTTTTGAACCAAAGAAGGCAAGCATCAGCAGGATAAAGCCCGTCAAGGTCCAGCGAAGCGCCGTACGGCTGCGCCATCCCAGCAACATACGACCACCCAGCAAAGTAGCGAATACGATCCAGGCGATGATGGATAGCAGAGTCTTGTGTGCGAGATGCTGAGCAAATAGATCTTCAGTAAACAGTGCGCCGGTCACTAGCGCCGCTGTTAAAAGTAGGAAGCCCGCAAAGATCATCTCGAACAGCAGTCTCTCCATCACCTGAAGTGGTGGCAAGCTATTCACTAACCCGCGGGTGTGGTGCTGCTTCAGCGCGCGCTCTTGGCGGGACAGCAAGATAGCTTGGAAGGCTGCGAGTGTGAGCACAGAATAGGCGGTGATCGACAGCAGGATGTGTGCAATGACACCCAAACTATAGGCCTTTGCCCCTGCGCTATCGGATGAGATAAGGGTGGCAAGCAGCGTCAAGGCTGCCATTGGGAAAACCCCGATGAAGAGATTGTCGAGTTTCTGGCGTAGACTGCTCAGCAAAAGTATCAGCACAACAATAGACGCTATGAGCGAGCCGGTCGGGAAAATACTCAGATTTAAAGTGTCGTGCTGCACCAGCATTTGCGCAGTGACGCTGATCTGTAAAACCCAAGCTAGGGTTCCGCTCGCGAGAATCTGTCCGCGTAGTCCGGCGGTTTCGTTCCCGTTTGAGCCTAGGCGCTGCCATTGGCGTACGGCTGCAAATAGATACAGCACGATTGCGACTAATGAGAGCAGCGTCAGCATTTAAGACTCCAGGCCGATAAATAGTTGATATTTGGATCAGTATTACAGATTAAGTGAGCAAGAGTTTGTCACAAATAGAGCCTGCGGGAAATATACGGGTGAATCCGAGGCGGGCGCTGCGTTATAATCTTCAGCAATTATGTTTTAGAAGCGCAGGTTAGTTACCGGTGCACAAGGGATAGATATGTTTGCGAATCTTACGGAACGGTTAACCAGTACGCTGCGTGCAGTCACTGGCCAAGCCAAGCTCACCGAAGAGAATATAAAGGATACGCTGCGCGAAGTGCGTATGGCGCTACTCGAGGCAGACGTCGCGCTGCCTGTAGTCAAAGCCTTTGTGAGCGCTGTAAAAGAGCGTGCCGTCGGCCAGGAAGTTGCCAAGAGCCTAAGTCCCGGTCAGGTCTTCGTTAAGATCGTTAACGAAGAGCTGGTTAAAGTAATGGGTGAGGCCAACGCCAAGCTTGATCTCTCTACCCAGCCGCCGGCTGTTGTGATGATGGCCGGTCTGCAGGGTGCGGGTAAAACCACCTCCGTTGCAAAGCTGGCGCGTTTCCTGCGCGAGCGCGAGAAGAAAAAGGTTCTGGTGGTCTCTGCCGACGTTTACCGCCCAGCGGCGATTCGTCAATTGGAGACGTTAGCGAACGAGGTCTCTGTCGATTTCTTCCCATCTACAGCTGAGCAGAAACCAATCGATATAGTTAACGGCGCGATCAACCACGCCCGTATTCAGCACCACGATGTGCTGCTGGTCGATACTGCGGGTCGTCTTGCCGTTGATGAAGCGATGATGGCAGAGATTAAAGATCTCCACGCGGCTATTAAACCGGTTGAGACGCTTTTCGTTGTTGACTCGATGACCGGTCAGGATGCTGCTAATACGGCTAGTGCCTTTAACGAGGTCTTGCCGCTTACGGGTGTGATCCTTACCAAAACCGATGGTGATGCGCGCGGTGGAGCGGCGCTCTCAGTTCGTCATATTACGGGTAAGCCAATCAAGTTTCTCGGTGTTGGTGAGAAGGTTGATGCGCTTGAGCCTTTCCACCCAGATCGAGTTGCCTCACGTATTCTGGGCATGGGTGATGTGCTCTCGCTGATCGAGGAAGCTGAGCGTAAGATCGACAAAGATAAAGCGGCGAAGCTGGCGAAGAAGGTCACTAAGGGTAAAGGCTTCGACCTTGAGGACTTCCGTGACCAGATCAATCAGATGAACAACATGGGCGGTATGATGTCTATGATGGAGAAGCTCCCTGGTATGGGGCAACTGGCTCAGGCTGCACAGTCTGCTCAGGCGGAGCAGGGGATGAAGCAGTTTGCTGTCATCATCGATTCGATGACGATGAAAGAGCGTCGCAACCCCGATATTATCTCAGGCTCGCGCAAACGTCGTATTGCGGCAGGCTCTGGTACCAGCATTCAGGATATCAACCGTTTGTTAAAACAGCACAAGCAGATGGCGAAGATGATGAAGAAGTTCGGCTCTAAGTCAGGTATGGCTAAGCTGGCGCGCGGTATGGGTGGTATGAAAGGCATGCTGCCTCCAGGTATGGGCGGCGGTGGCGGTTTCCCTCGCTTCTAATCTCATTTCAGTAGCTGTCTAAAATCTATACAAAAGACTTTTAACGGGCGTGGAGTTCGCGTAGAATCCACGCCCTGTTTAATTTTGGCCTCCGTCTGCCTGAGTAATTCACTGAGTGACTGAAGTGGGCGGAGAAACAACAATGATGGGCGATCTCAAAACCCATCCCGCGAAGTAAAGGGGACCTTGCATGGTAACTATTCGTTTGTCTCGTGGCGGCGCTAAAAAGAAGCCGTTCTATCACATCACTGTTGCAGATTCGCGTTTCGCACGCGACAGCCGCTTTATTGAGCGGGTGGGCTTTTTCAACCCTGTAGCGCGTGGTCAGGAAGAGAAACTCCGTCTCGACCTAGAGCGTGTTGATTACTGGGTAGGCAAAGGCGCTCAGATGAGTGAGCGTGTCGGCCAGTTGGTTAAAGAAGCACGTGAAGCGCAGTAAGGTTCGATAAGGGTATGTCAGAGTTTAATGCAGAGGATGTAGTTGTCCTTGGGCGTTTTAACTCACCTTTTGGTATTCAGGGTTGGGTAAAGGTTTACTCATACACTGAGCCGATGGAAAACATACAGAGCTACAAACCTTGGCTCGTAAAGCTGAAAAACGAGTGGCAACCGGTAAAGGTTAAAACTGTTAAGAAGCAGGGCAAAGGTCTGATAGCGAAGCTAGACGCCATTGATACACCTGAAGCTGCACGCCTCTACTGCGAAGTGGAGATTGCAGTTCCCAAGTCGGCTCTGCCGAATCTTGAAACAGGTGACTACTACTGGAGTCAGCTACAGAACCTAAAGGTTATTACCGAATCCGGCGAGTTGCTGGGTCGGGTTGACCACCTACTTGAGACTGGCGCAAATGATGTGCTGGTAGTCAAAGGGGATGCAGAGAGTGTCGATCGCGAAACACGGTTGATCCCTTATGTCCCTGAGAAGGTGGTTAAGTTGGTTGATTTGGAATCCGAAACAATTCGGGTTGATTGGGGCTCAGACTTTTAAGTCGAGACTTTTAAGTTGGGAGTCCTGAGTTGTGTGGTTTGGAATCGTATCGCTCTTCCCTGAGATGCTCGAAGCGGTCACCCGCTACGGTGTAACAGGTAGAGGAGTAAGACGAGGGTTGATTCAGGTTGAGAGTTGGAGTCCGAGGGACTTTGCTCACGACAAACATCGCACCGTCGATGACCGCCCTTTTGGTGGTGGTCCGGGGATGCTGATGAAGGTTCAACCTTTGAAAGACGCGATCCACGCGGCGAAAGCTGCAGCTGGCGGAGACGCACGTGTGATCTACCTTTCGCCTCAAGGGCGCAAGTTGGATCAAGCAGGTGTGTTAGAGCTGGCAACGCAGGAGCGACTCATTCTGGTCTGCGGTCGTTATGAAGGTGTCGATGAACGCCTGATTGAGACAGAGATCGATGAGGAGTGGTCACTGGGGGATTTTGTTCTCAGCGGCGGCGAGCTCCCGGCAATGGTGATGCTAGATGCCATCGCCCGGCAGATACCGGGTGTATTAGGCGATCAGGCGTCGGCCGAAGAGGACTCCTTCGCAGAAGGCCTACTCGATTGCCCACACTACACACGACCAGAAGTATTGGACGAGATGCAGGCTCCAGCCGTGCTGCTCAGCGGAAATCACGCTGAAATAAGACGCTGGAGACTGAAGCAGCAGTTGGGACGGACCTGGGAAAGGCGCCCCGATATGCTGGAAAAAATTGATCTGAACCCGGAGCAGCAGGCGCTGTTACAAGAATACATCAGCGAGACTCGATAGAGTCCGCGGTTGAAAAAGTTAGGAGCGAGCGATGAGCAGCAAAAACTTAATCATTCAGCAGATCGAAGCTGAACAGACTGGTAAAGAAGTACCATCTTTTGGCCCAGGCGACACTGTCGTTGTACAGGTTCGCGTAGTAGAAGGCAGCCGTAGCCGTCTGCAGGCATTTGAAGGCGTAGTACTGGGCAAGCGTAACCGCGGCCTAAACTCTGCATTCACTGTCCGTAAGATTTCCCACGGTGTTGGCGTTGAGCGTACCTTCCAGACTTACAGCCCAACTGTAGAAGAGATCCAGGTTAAGCGTCGCGGTGACGTGCGCCAGGCTAAACTCTACTACCTGCGTGAGCGTAGCGGTAAGTCTGCACGTATCAAAGAGAAGCTGGGCGCATAAGCCTCTACTGTTTGAACAAGAAAGCGACCTTCGGGTCGCTTTTTTCATTCAGGGGCCAGTTTTTCCTAAAAATCGTCCTAGATCAGCAATAAGAGAGAAGATGGCCTAAACTGGTATCTATCAAAATATTGCAGATTTAGAGCAAGATGCGAGCAATAAAACGACTCACTGTGAGTGTCCTTCTGCTAGCGCTGTTGGCGGGTGCTGCTTATGGGTATGTTTGGTACAGCACCAAGACCTATCTTGACCAGCAGATCGTTGCTGCTTCTAGCGTTGGACAGGTCAGTTATCAAAAGCTTCGAGTTGACCCACGCGGTGAGATTCGTGTCGATGGTATTCAGATCATACCGGCCGGTTATCGCACTCCTGTTGATGTCGATTCAGTCAGTGTTCGATCTGACGACCCGCTCTTTTTCCTAGATCCCAAAGGCCGCCTCGAGCGCGGTGAGTATCCAGAGTTTCTTTCGATCGCTTTCGATGGCGCAAAACTCGATCCCCAAGCTGACTTTATTACAGCCTTGCAGCCTAGTCAGGCTGATCTGCTCCTGCATCTAAGAGAGCCTCAACTGGAAGCGCTCGGCTGTGGTGAGGATATTTTGGCCTTTACGCCAGGAGTCTGGGGACGCATGGGTATAGGTCGCCTCTCATCCGATATCGCCATCACGCTGCGTGCTGATAACGACAAGGGTAGGCTCGATCTATTCACTGAAACTGATACCGCAGGCATCGGTGCGGTGAGTGCAGATATCTCAATGACCTTTGCTGCTGGATATCTTAAACCAGCAACCTTCGCGGCCGCTAATCCTCGCCTTAAATCACTCGAAGTTAATTACCGAGATACGGGCTATTACGCCAAGCGCGATCGCTTCTGTGCTGGTAATGCTGCTGTAGACGAAGCGCAGTACCGAGCTAATCATCTAGAGTTGGTGAAGCAGCGAGCTGCCCTGTTTGGTATGCAGGTACCTGAGATTCTTTGGCTGGCCTATGCTGACAGCAACGCCAAGGGTGCGGATGTACGTTTTGGTATCAATCCTGTCGGGGGCCTGGGTGCTGAAGCTATACTGGGGTTAAACGCACCGACAGAGCTGATTGATCGACTGCGCTTACATCTAGAAATTAACGGCCGGCCGGTAGATCTTAATCAGGTGGAGTGGCTGGCATTGATGCCCAACCCTGAGGCGATAATGCAGCCGCAACCTGCACTTGTTGGTGCAACTGATCCGGGTGATGCCGGCAATGATCCGAGTCGCGACGTCAGTGCTGAAGAGTCGGTCACTGAGGCCGCTGGTGCTGCGGCCGCCGCAGGTGACGGCGATTCGGGCAGGGGGGCTCTGAGGAGGTCGCCATAGTCGAATTTCCCGGGATGGCTCCCAAGCCGCTGCCGACTCCAGAGGTTAAGTTTCGCCGCACTGAGTTTGATGATCTACAAAATTACATCTATTCAGACATCCGTATATTCACCTACTATGGCAACCGAGTAGAGGGGCGTCTTAAGGCTGTCGAAGGTGACAACATCAAGATTCTCCACCGTGTTGGCAAAGGGCTTGCGATCTATCCGGTAGATCGCGCCAAGCTCGAGGTGATAGAGG
>Ga0209653_1003485_pt1 | contig 10711 bp, 10 predicted proteins | sample SaaInl6LU_22_DNA_FD_184644 | JGI IMG/M metagenome (GOLD analysis project Ga0209653, IMG submission 184644) | Marine microbial communities from expanding oxygen minimum zones in the Saanich Inlet - ESP_116LU_22_DNA (SPAdes) (version 2) | ecosystem: Environmental > Aquatic > Marine > Intertidal... | reverse complement strand
AGCCACCGAGTGCTCGGTCAGCCCTTCAAGTTCACCCATACCCGCTTTGGTGCAGGCGTAGTTAAGTCGGCGAAGGTCAGCACAGTAGACCAGAAACTCAGGGGCGCTGATCACCCACTTCTGGCCTCCCGCCGCTTCACTGATGGCGTGGCGTTTGGCCGGATCCGTCACTCGCACAACCGAATAGGCTTGCACATGGCTCGAGGTGGAAGCCGACTGACCCGCTTCAATGATATTTAACAGCGTCTCCTGCGCTACCGGCTCATCGGTAAAAGATCGAACCGAGACGTGGGATCTCATCAACTCTCTAACTGAACTCATTGTAAATCCTTGTATACCGGGGTTGTGGGCATCAATACGTCGCGCGACCACCAGAGAGATCAAAAACCGCTCCAGTAGTAAACGAGTTCTCGGGGCTTACCAAGAAGCCGATCATCGACGCCACCTCTTCCACTTCTAGGAATCGATTACGCGGAATTTTTGAGAGCATGTATTCGATAAACTCTTCTGAGAGCTGGTCGAAGATTGGCGTACGTGCTGCCGCCGGCGTAACGCAGTTACAGGCGATATCGAAACCAGCCAGCTCTTTACCGATCGATTTAGTCAAACCGATTACGCCTGCTTTGGAAGCCGAGTATGGACCTGCGTTAGGGTTACCCTCTTTACCGGCAATCGACGCGATATTAACGATGCGACCGAAGTTACGCGCCTTCATACCGGTGATAACCGCTTTATTCGTGTAGAAGGTGCCCATCAGGTTGATATTGACGATCTGCTGGAACTCCATAACATCGTAATCTTCGATCGTCGCGTTTGAACCGGCGATACCTGCAGAGTTCACCAGAATATCTACACCGCCAAGCGCCTCCTCAGTTTGCGCTAGTGCCGCTGTTACGCTGTCATAGTTGCTGACGTTACACTCAACGGCAACGGCCTCTCCCAGAGTGCTAAGGTTTTTCGCAGCCTCCTGAGCCTTCTCTACATTCAGATCCCAGAGCGCAACACGTGCACCGTTGGCCAACAGTTTGGCCGCAACCGCAAAACCGATGCCTTGAGCACCACCGGTCACTACCGCGATACGCCCTGCAACTGCATATTTGTTCTCAGTAACTGACATGGTGCGCTCCTCAATCCACAACTACGGCACGGCCGTCAGCAATCATCTCTTCAATAGCGGGCATCTCGCAGTAGCCAGACTGCACCTTGGCATCCAACTCATACTCCAGCGCTTTGATGTCCTCGAGCTTGGCAATTATTTCGTCGATGCGAGCAAAGGGAACGACCGCGACGCCATCACCATCAGCTACGATAATATCGCCACTCTCAACATAACGGCCTGCCACTACAGCACCAAAGCCGACTCGGCCAGGACCCTTAGAGTAAGGCGAGTTAGGGTTAAGACCCGCACACCAGGCTGGTAGCCCTACTTCGACAATACCCACGTAATCACGCATCTCGCCATCGGTGACGAAGCCAGCAGCGCCCTTGTTTTTCAGCATGCCGCAGAAACGGTCACCGGCAGCCGAGCAATTTATGTGGCCATGCACCGCAGAGACGATGATGTCCCCAGGTTGCATAATGTGGATAGCGCCCATAGTCGCCAGGATCTCAGCGGGGCCATTTTCAGCAACCACCGCTACACCTGTGGCGACGCACTTAATATCGCGACCACCACCGATGGGCTTAACACTGGAGTTCATTGCCGCTTGGCCATCTAGCGCGTCGCAGATGAAGCCAGTTGGAATGTCTTTGAAGGCAGCGACTTGCTCGGCGGTTGGGCGAGGGAAATTCTTGCGAATGGTGAGCAAAGCGGGTTCTTTAATCATGGGAATCTCTAATTTTTCTTGTCGGTTTCTATCAGAAGTTTCCGGATAAACAACATCCAGAATTATTAATTTGTAATGGTTGCTTTTGGTATACCAGCTTCACATAATGATGCCAACTAAAGACCGATAAAAATCACAATTACAACCATCAGCCAGGAGTTCATGGCATGTCCAATACCAAGGCCAACAAGCGTTTTCGTTCCCAAGAGTGGTTCGACAACCCAAACAACCCAGGTATGACCGCGCTTTACTTAGAGCGCTACCAGAACCAAGAGTACACCCGCGAAGAGCTGCAGAGCGAGAAGCCCGTTATCGGTATCGCGCAGACCGGTAGCGATATCTCTCCGTGTAACAAAATTCACGTCTTCCTGATGGACCGCATCAAGGCCGGCATCCGTGAAGCTGGCGGCATCCCGATGGAGTTCCCAGTTCACCCGATTCAGGAGACTGGTAAGCGCCCTACCGCTGCGCTAGATCGTAACCTCTCCTACCTCGGTCTCGTTGAAGTGCTGCAGGGTTACCCACTGGATGGCGTTGTTCTGACAACTGGCTGTGACAAGACGACCCCGGCGATGCTGATGGGTGCTGCCACTGTTGATATCCCAGCGATTGCCCTTAACGGCGGTCCAATGCTGGACGGTTGGTGGAAAGGTAAGCGCGCGGGTTCCGGCGCGATTGTATGGGAGAGCCGCCGTCTGCTATCAGCTGGCGAGATCGACTACGAAGAGTTTATGGAGCGCGTCTGTTCGTCTGCTCCATCGCTTGGTCACTGCAACACCATGGGTACTGCCAGTACGATGAATGCGATGGCAGAAGCCCTGGGTATGTCACTGAGTGGTAACTCCGCGATTCCTGCACCCTACCGTGAGCGTATGGCAATGGCCTACCAGACCGGTAAACGCATCGTTGAGATGGTTTACGAAGACCTCAAACCATCTGACATCATGACCCGCGAAGCGTTTGAGAATGCGATTATTGTGAATGCTGCGATTGGCGGTTCAACGAATGCGCCACCACACCTGCAGGCCGTCGCTCGTCACATTGGCGTAGAGCTCAATGTGAAAGATTGGGAGAAGATCGGTTTCGACGTACCACTGATGGTTAACATGCAGCCAGCCGGTGAGTACCTCGGTGAGAGCTTCTTCCGCGCCGGCGGTGTACCAGCTGTGATGGGCGAGCTGATCAAAGCAGGCCGCATTCACACTGACGTAATGACAGCGACCGGCAAAACCATGGGCGAAAATCTGCAGGGCGCTGCAAGTGAGGACCTCGACGTAATTACCACGTACGACGAGCCGATGCGCAAAAACGCGGGCTTCAAAGTGTTATCGGGCAACCTGTTTGACTCGGCGCTGATGAAGACCAGTGTTATCTCAAAAGACTTCCAGGAGCGCTTCCTATCACAACCCGGCAACGAGGGCGTATTCGAAGCCAAAGCTGTTGTCTTTGAAGGCCCCGAGGATTACCACGACCGCATCAACGACAAGAGCTTGGGCATCGATGACCATACCATTCTGTTTATCCGCGGTGTAGGTTGTGTTGGTTACCCGGGTTCTGCCGAGGTGGTCAACATGCAGCCACCCGATGAGATCATCAAACAAGGCATCAACCACTTACCTACCGTGGGTGATGGGCGCCAGTCTGGAACCTCTGAGAGCCCTTCAATTTTGAATGCGAGCCCAGAGTCAGTCGTCGGAGGTGGCTTGGCCTACCTGCAGACCGGTGACAAGGTACGTCTGGATCTGAACAACTCAACACTTAATGCGCTGGTATCAGACGAAGAGTGGCAGGCTCGCATCAAAGCGTGGAAGAAACCTGAACTCATTCATATGACACCTTGGGAAGAGATCTACCGTACACACGTTGGCCAATTGGCGGATGGCGGTTGTCTGGAGCTTGCAACTAAGTACCAGAAGACCGGCCGTAATATCTCTCGGGATAACCACTGATAAGGAAGAATAATAACAATGTCCAAATCGATTATCGTTACGGGCGCCGGTTCAGGTATCGGCCGTTCGACCGCTGAGCATTTCCTCGAAGCTGGCTGGAAAGTCGGCCTGGTGGGCCGTCGTAAAGAGCAGCTCGAAGAGACTGCCGCGGGCAACCCCAATGCACTGGTAATGCAGTGTGATATCACCAACGAAGATGATGTAGAGCAGTCATTCAATAGGGCGCGCGATACCTGGGGCCGAGTTGACGCTCTGTTTAACAACGCAGGTGTCGCACTGCTGGGCAAAACCATTGATGAGCTTAATGTTGATGAGTGGCGCAACCTCATGGATATCAACGTAACTGGCTCATTCATCTGCGCCCGCAAGGCGTTTGCGATTATGCGCGCGCAGGACCCTCAGGGCGGCCGTATTATTAACAACGGCTCTATCTCCGCGCATGTACCGCGTTGGGGTTCTGCACCTTACACCACGTCTAAGCATGCGATTACGGGTCTGACGCGCTCAATCAGCCTCGATGGACGCCCCTACTCCATCGCCTGTGGTCAGATCGATATCGGCAACGCGCTCACAGCAATGGCAGCATCAATGACAACCGGTATGCCTCAGGCTGACGGCCGTATCGAGATTGAACCGGTCATGGATGTAAGCCACGTCGCTAAATCGGTACTGCACATGGCTGAGTTGCCACTGGACGCCAACGTTCAATTCATGACGGTGATGGCAACCAACATGCCATTCATCGGTCGCGGTTAATCGGAGAGCTGGCATGACTAAACCTGTAGCGCTGGTTACCGGCGGTGCTCGCGGCATCGGTATGGCGACAGCAAAGCTGTTCCTGGAAAACGATTATGAGGTGATCATCCTCGATCGAGATGAGCCTGCACTGGCAGAGGCTGCCGCTGAACTAGGTGCCAGCGCCTACCTCTACGATGTCTCCATCATTGAAAACACAGCCAAAGTAGCTGAGCAGATTCGTGCTGAGTTTGGCCGTTTAGATGCGCTGGTTAACAACGCCGGCGTCGCAGACTTCGGACCGATTGAAGAGTGCGATGAGAAGCTCTGGCGCAAGATTATGGACACCAACCTCGATGGTCTTTTCTATCTGAGCCAAGCACTAACGCCGCTGCTAAAAGAGAGTTCAGGCGCTATTGTAAATATCGCCTCCATCTCTGGCCTGCGTGCCTCAACGCTGCGCGTTGCCTACGGCACGTCTAAGGCGGCTGTGGCGCACCTGACTAAGCAGCAAGCCTGTGAACTCGGCGAATACGGTATTCGTGCCAACTGTGTTGCACCGGGTCCGGTAAAAACCAAACTCTCGGTTGCGGTGCACTCACCCGAGATCATCAAGGCTTACCACGACTCTATCCCTCTGAACCGCTACGGCAGCGAACGTGAGCTCGCGGAAGTTATCTACTTCCTCTGCTCGCCCAAAGCATCGTTTGTCAGCGGTCAGGTGATTGCAGTCGATGGTGGTTTTGAAGCGACCGGCGTGGGGCTGCCAGCACTGCGCTTTTAATCGATCGCACACTCGATATCGAGTAACTAAAAAGAGGGCGAATGCCCTCTTTTGTTTTTTAAGCACCCGTTTATACAGCTGTACGAGCGCTGTACGCAAAGCGTATTGCGCGACTGCTCACGGCACCTAGGTGCCATTTAGCGGAATGACTTGGTGAAACTCTCGCGAATGACCGCCGCCTGAATCAATCTGCATCAGGCTCAACAATTTCAAACACTGCGTGTTTTCCCAATGCGAAGACCAACACGTACAGCAGGGTTACGACGCGAAGGCTGCTATCAATTACGAAAAATGATACGGTGTTTCTTGCCGCAGCCTCGCTATAGCGACAAGCTTAGCGTCCAGCGCCATATTGAGCTTCGATGCGCAAACCCTCCTGCTGAATAGCCTCAGCCGCTCGCCGAGCAGACTCTGCCATCAACTCCAGCGCTGCAGCCTGATCAGCTAATGAGCGTTTATTCGGCAAGGCTTTAGCCAGCATATCGAATCCAGCGCGGCACTGTTTGACCAGTTCTTGCGGAGTCACCTCGCCCACAACATTTAAGTGATTGATATCGTTCATATTCGTGCATCCATCCATGTTGCCTTAGTAATGAGTATACTGAATTGAAGGAACGAGAGACAGTTATCGCGCCCGGTAGCAGCACTCAGTTCACTACACAGCTCCTCAAGTGCGCTTTCAAGGAGGAGGCCTCAATGTACTCCTACCAGAAGAGACTATTCGACTTCTGACGCTAGCGTCCTAACCCCAGGTTTTTTTAACCGCGACGATGGCTAAATTTCGCGGGGTGACTTCTCTTGGGCAAAACTCTGTGATGCTGACTTGAAAGCCTCGTTCCTCCAGATAACACCCAAGATCAAGAACAATCAAATGCTCCAAAAAGCGTTTTAGCCCCTGACGCACAATGCCCAATCGTTCGCAGAGCAAGAACCGCTCTCTGCCGACGATTAAGTAGGATTCTAAATCTTTCTCTTCCCATTCCAGACCGTGCTGCTGTGCTGCCCAGTGAAAAAAACCAGACGGATCTTGATTGAAGATCGCTTTAGGAACCGATGCGAGGGAGCGATAGCTCGTGTCACCCGTAGTCTCTACACGCCAGTTTTCATACGCCAGACGCCAGATTAGTTCGGTAGCACGTAGGCGTTGTGCTCGTACACCGCCGGTTACTGTCTCGAGCAACGGAAGGCGTAGGGTATTTCGATCAAACACTAGGGAGAGTTTCTGCGCGGCACTGGAGAGGCGACTGTCCGTCTGATCGCTATACAGGTGGTAACAACAGGGGGCCAGAATTATCTGTTCTGCAACCTCGCTGGCCTGCCTCAGCATACTGCGATGCAGACCACCGCAGGCGTGCAGTGCGGTATGTCTCTGGCCAAGGGTAAGCAGATCGCTATCCAAGGGTTGCAACACATCACAATAGTGGAACTGGGTTTGGAGGTCGAAGCTTTGTGCCCGCGCGCGACCAGAGCAGCAAAGATGGTTATCAATCTCCAGACAGTGTGAGCTCTCGATATTGTGAGTATGCTCCAGCGTCGTTGCCAAATAGCCTTTACCCGAACACCAGTCGAGATGACTTCGAAGCGGAGTTAGGGGTTTAATCAGGTCACTGAAGTAATTGATCTGCTGCCACTTGCGGCCCGGAATACCCGCTGCGATAGCCGGCTGACTGATATCGACTCGATGGTTATTAGTGGTAGGTTCCCAGGCTAATAGCGGCTCAATGTAATCAGGCACAAGATTCTTTAGCCACTGCGTGCACAGTTCAGGGGACTTAATAAGCGCTTCTACCTCATCATGGGTCAGAGCCATCAGCGCAGTATCTAACTTTGACTCACTTTCACTCCAGGGCGATGCACTGCATAGAAACGGCTCTGGCTGCCAAAGGTGCTGGCAGGCATGCAGGGCCGATCCTAGTTTAAGTAACTGATCGCTGAGCGAGGTCATCAAAACTCCGTGCACTTCAGACAAACCCAAACTTGGGTCGATAATGTGCGTATTGTGCCTACTCGAGGATCAGCTGTCAGTGGCGCAGTGGATTTACCAAGTCCCAAAAAGCAAAACGCGCAGCCTGGACCGCGCGTTTTTGCTAGGAACCGGCTAAATTAGCCAAACTTTTCGCTGGCTAGCTTAGCGCCCTCAGCCAGAGCCTTAAGCTTCGCTTGGGCAATATCTCGATTCATCGGCGCCATACCGCAGTTGGTACAGGCGATAAGATGGTTCTTAGGCACATATTGCAGCGCCTGACCGATTGTCTCAGCGATCTCTTCCGGTGTCTCAACCGTCTCACTTGCGACATCGATCACACCGACCATAACGTCCTTGCCCTCTAAGAGTTTCATCATATCCATCGGTACATGTGAATGCATACACTCCAAGCTCACCTGATCGATGCTGCTTTTCGCCAAGGCTGGAAAAACCTTTTCGTACTGGCGCCACTCATGCCCCAGGGTCTCTTTCCACTTGTTGTTCGCTTCGATGCCGTAGCCGTAACAGATGTGTACTGCGGTAGTACAAGTGAGTCCCTGACAAGCACGCTCTAATGCAGCAACCCCCCAGTCAGCGGCCTCTTCCATGTAGACATTAAAAGCAGGCTCATCGAACTGAATAATATCAACGCCATCAGCCTGCAGCGCCAGGGCCTCTTGGTTAAGCAGATCGGCAAAAGCCATCGCCATTTTTACTTTGTTGCCGTAGTAGCGGTCGGCCACGGTATCAACGATGGTCATCGGCCCTGGGAGGGTGAATTTCAGCTTTTTCTTGGTATGCGCGCGTGCAATGCGTGCTTCAAACTCGTGCACGCGACCTTTTAGACGCAGGGGCGCGACCACCTGAGGTACCTGAGCGTCGTAGCGATTGTTACGAATACCCATAGTCACCTTATTGTCGAAGTCGATACCCTCAACATGCTCAACAAAACCGTGAACAAAGTGCTGGCGCGCCATTTCTCCGTCACCGATCACGTCCAGCCCGGCATCCTCCTGCGCTTTAATCCAGAGCAAGGTTGCATCAGCCTTTGCCTGCAGCAACTCGTCACCATCGAACTTCCACTCTGGCCAGAGCTTCTCGGTTTCAGCAAGCCAGTTTGGCTTTGGCAGGCTGCCAGCAATTGCAGTTTTGAACATTGGAGTTCCCCTCGAATTAAAAAGCACCCACAGCTATACGGTCCAGCCAATCTGGCGGGTCAACTACTCTGGAAAATAAGCGGAAAATGGATCGAAGCGACCACAGCAGACGGTAATTTTGGATCCGCTGTACGCCTAAAGATCAGCTAAGAAGGTCTACAATCTGAGTCACAATCTGATCAACCCCAAGTGCAATATCCACCTCAACGGCCAGCTCGTTTTCGTTGGGCGTCTCTAAGGTCTCAAACTGTGACTTCAACAGCGCGGGTGGCATAAAGTGCCCACCCCGGGCATTCAGGCGCTCGGAGATCAACTCATAGCTACCTGCCAGATGAACAAACAGAACAGGCTGCCCCGCCGCTTCAGTAATTCGATCACGATAGGCCTGGCGCAGCGCCGAGCAGGCGGCGACTGCACCCCCAGACTCATCCGCTTTAGAAGCGAGCTCTTTGCCGACAATATCTAGCCAAGGCCAGCGATCATCATCATTCAAGGGTACCGACTGACTCATCTTAGCAATGTTGGCTGAAGGGTGCAGATCGTCGGCATCAATGAAGGACATACCCAAGCGTTTTGCGAGTTCAATTCCAACAGTCGACTTGCCGCAACCGCAGACACCCATGACGACTATCGCTTTTGCTTGTTGAAGGTCACTCACGCTTTTTTCCATCCTATATGCGCCGCTATCACTTGCCGCTTTATTCAACCGGTCAGAAATGGTATACCATTCTTAACAAAAATAACATTGCCGGAAAGACGCGAACCATCGCTTCCGGTTTGACCCCAAAGAGCTCTTCATGAAGATCACAGGAATCCGTACCTACCGTGTCGACGAATTTGCCAACGTCCTCTGGGTGCATGTCGAAACCGATGCCGGCATCACTGGCCTAGGCGAAACCTTTTACGGCGCCGAAGCCTGCGAAGCGCACATTCACAACACGCTGGCCGTACGTCTGCTAGGCAAGAATCCACTCAATATCGAAACACTGCACAAAGAGATGATCTCTTTGCCGAATGCACAGGCCTCGACGGGTGTCGAGTATCGCGCCGCCTCGGCGATCGATATCGCCCTCTGGGATATTTTCGGAAAGGTCGCAGGCCAGCCGGTACACACCCTGTTGGGTGGGCAATCCTGGGACAAGGTGCGCATCTACAACACCTGCGCCGGCACCCGCTATGTGCGCTCCAACGATATTAAACCGGTCAACACCTGGAACTTAGGTGAGTCAGGTCGCTACGAAGATCTTGATGCCTTTATGACCAATGCCGGCGCGCTCGCCGAGGACCTGCTGGAACAGGGCATCACGGCAATGAAGATCTGGCCATTCGACCCACCGGCTATTGAGAATCAGGGACAGTTCATCACCGCGGAACAGATGCGCACAGCACTGCAGCCATTTGAGAGCATCCGCAAAGCGGTCGGCGACCAGATTGATGTGATGGTGGAGATGCACTGCTTGTGGAACTTGCCTGTTGCGCAGGATATCGCCCGCGAACTGGTGCAGTTCAAGCCACGCTGGTGTGAAGATCCAATTCGCATGAACAACCCCCAGGCGCTAGCCGATTTCCGCGCTGCCACGCCGATCTGGAGCTGTGCTTCCGAGACACTGGGCTCACGTTTCGCTTACAAGGACTACCTCGACAAAGACGCGATCGATGTTGTGATGTCCGACTTATGTTGGACCGGCGGTCTAACAGAGGGGCGCAAGATTGCGGCCCTGGCCGACCTGCACCACAAACCCTTTGCGCCGCACGACTGCATAGGTCCAATTGGCTTTGTTGCAGCCATTCATATGAGCATCAGCCAGCCCAACACCTACATTCAAGAGTCGGTGCGCGCCTTCTACAAAGGCTGGTACCTAGAACTCGTAACCGAGATGCCAAAAATCGAGGGGGGCTACGTCTACCCCATGGAGGCACCCGGACTCGGCGTTGAACTACTCCCCTCTTTCTTTGAACGCGGCGATCTTACCACTCGACAGAGCGAACTGAACTAATGAGCACAACTCAATTAAATATCTCTGGCTTATTTGATCTATCAGGGCAGACAGCCCTAATCACAGGCTCGTCACGCGGGCTGGGCTTCGCCTTTGCCGAAGGGCTAGCGCAAGCGGGTGCACGCATCGTACTCAATGGCGTTAATCCAGAGCGGCTTGAAGAGAGCGCAAATAAGCTGCGCGAATCCGGCTATGAAGTTGTTACCGCCGCCTTCGATGTCACGGATGAGAGTGCCGTAAAGACAGCCTTCGAGCACTTTGATAACGACGGCATTGAAGTCTCAATTCTGGTGAATA
>Ga0209653_1003483_pt1 | contig 10712 bp, 8 predicted proteins | sample SaaInl6LU_22_DNA_FD_184644 | JGI IMG/M metagenome (GOLD analysis project Ga0209653, IMG submission 184644) | Marine microbial communities from expanding oxygen minimum zones in the Saanich Inlet - ESP_116LU_22_DNA (SPAdes) (version 2) | ecosystem: Environmental > Aquatic > Marine > Intertidal... | reverse complement strand
ACAGGAATGGTTGGAAAGTGGGGTTTGGGTGCACCAAATACTAACAGTGTACCTAATAAAAAAGGGTTCGACTTTTTTTATGGCTATAACTGCCAAAGACAGGCTCATACATTTTACCCAACTCACCTGTGGAAAAACGAGAGTAGACATATACTGGATAATTATATTGTAACAAAACAGGAAGGTCTTGGAGATCTAGATCCAAATGATCCTGTCTCATACAATAAGTATAATCAAAAGGATTATGCTCCCACACTTATGCATAATGAGGCAATAGATTTTATTACTAGAAATAAGAACTCTCCCTTTTTTCTTTATTACGCATCTCCAATACCACATTTACCATTACAAGCTCCTAAGAAATGGGTAAATTATTATGAAAAAAAGTTTGGAGAAGAGAAACCCTATACTGGAAAATCATATTATCCAAATAAAACTCCTAAAGCTACTTATGCAGCAATGATTTCTTATCTTGACGAACAAGTAGGAGATTTGGTTTTAAAGCTCAAAGAGATTGGTCAATATGAAAATACCCTAATTATTTTTACCAGTGATAATGGTCCAACTTGGGTAGATCATGTAGATTATAATTTTTTCAATAGTACAGGGAAATTTATTAATTCAAGAAGGACCATGAAAGGAAGTGTTAGTGAAGGTGGAATAAGGGTTCCCATGATAGCATCGTGGCCAAATAAAATAAAACCAAATACTAAGTCTAATCATATTTCAGCTTTTTATGATTTTTTTGAAACTGCCTGTGATGTAGCAGGAATTGAAAATTCTGAAAAAACAGATGGCATAAGTTTTTATAAAGAAATGATTGGTGAAGATCAAAAAAAACATGATTTTTTGTATTGGGAATATCCTGCTAGTGGAGGTCTTCAGGCCATAAGAATGGGGAAATGGAAGGGAATTAAGAAAAACTTGTTCAAGGGGCCTTCAAAGCTTGAATTATATGATTTGTCAGTTGATGAAAAGGAACTAAATGATCTTTCTTTAGAATATCCACAAATAATTTCTGAGCTTGAGAAAAAACTTCAAAAAGCACATTCAACTCCATTTTTAAAAGAATTTATTATACCATCACTTGAATTGTAAAAAATGATTTCAAAAGCACCTGCAAGAGTTTGTTTATTTGGTGATCATCAAGATTATTTAGGTTTGCCTGTTATAGCATGTGCAATTGATAAATATATTATAGTTGAGGGTAAACCTAATCATTCAAATTTTTTAAATTTTAATTTAAAGGATTTAGAAAAAAAAATATCAATTGATTTAAATGATGATTTAAAAGAAATAGAAAAAGGAGATCATATTAAGTACGTGCTTAAAAGTCTAAAAAAAAATAAAATTGTCATTAATAAAGGGTTTGACATAAAAATAAAAAGTGAAATTTTTATTAATGCTGGAATATCAAGTTCTTCGGCCCTGGTTGTAGCATTAATAAAATTTTTTTTACAGATTTTTAATCCTGAAAAAATCTCTGAAAAATTTATATCGGAATTAGCATATCAAAGTGAAGTTGTTGAACAAGGAGGCTCAGGTGGCAGAATGGATCAATATTCAATAACTATTGGAAATACCATATTTTTAGAAACCAACACTAACAACTCTTTTTTTAAAATAAAATCTCCTTTTAGGAATTTCATAATTGCCAATTCTGGTATAAAAAAACAAACTGATTTAGTTTTAAAAAATTTGAAGGAAAAAAGTATTGATTCTCTCAAGAAAATAAAGAGATATAATGAATCTTTTATTTTAAGCGAAGTAAAAAAGTCTGAAATTAATTTATATAAGAAGTTTTTAGACAAAACCTCTTTTAATTATTTTGAAGCTGCTGTTTCAAACCATCATATAACACTATCTGCTTTAAACGAATTAAAAAAAATAAAGCCTGATTTAAATAAATTAGGTAGACTAATGAGTGAACATCATAATTTTTTAAAAAATAATCTTAAAATAACTGTATATGAGATTGATCAAATGATTGATATTGCCATTGAAAATGGTGCTTATGGAGCAAAAATAATAGGGTCAGGTGGTGGAGGCTCTGTTTTGATTTTATCAAATGAAAATCAACAACAAAATATAATAAATAAACTAATTTCTGTAGGGATAAAACAAATTGTAAAAGCTAATGAGTCACCTGGTATACTTAGTCTATAAATTATATAGATTTATCTATTTATAGATATTCTTGAATTTTTATTACTTATTTTTAATAAACAACTAACTTTTATGATAGATCTTTCATTTTTAGACCTTGCTATAATAGCAGCATTTTTTTCGGCAACTCTTTTTGTAGGTTTTTATGTTTCAAAAAAATCTTCATCAAGTTCTAGTGAGTACTTTTTATCTGGAAGAAATATGCCTTGGTGGTTACTGGGAATTTCTATGGTAGCTACTACTTTTTCAACAGATACACCAAACTTAGTTACAGATATAGTAAGAAATAATGGGGTGTCAGGAAATTGGGTGTGGTGGGCCTTTCTTTTTACTGGTTTATTAACTGTTTTTGTTTATGCTAAGCTATGGCGAAGGTCAGATGTTTCTACTGATATGGAATTTTATGAATTGAGGTACAGTGGTTGGGGTGGAAGATTTCTAAGAGGATTCAGAGCCATATACCTAGGTGTCATTTTTAATGTTATGGCAATGGCAGGAGTCACTTTAGCCGCTATAAAAATAGGTGAGATAATGTTAGGATTAGATCCTGTTGAAACTATATTGTATGCAGGTTCAATAACAGTTATTTTCAGTACAGTTGGAGGTTTTAGAGGTGTAGTTTACACTGATTTTATTCTCTTTTTTGCAGCAATGGTTGGTTCTATCGGAGCAGCTTATTATTTAGTTAATCTTCCTGAGGTTGGGGGAATGACTAATCTAATTTCTAATGAAAATATCTCTGATAAACTTTCCATTCTACCGAGATTTGATGATCCAAATTTATATATTCCTTTACTTATTGTTCCCTTGGCTGTTCAGTGGTGGAGTTCTTGGTATCCAGGTGCTGAACCTGGCGGAGGTGGATACATTGCTCAAAGAATGTTAGCAGCTAAAAATGAAAACCATGCTATTGGAGCAACTTTTTTCTTCAATGTTATGCATTATGCTCTAAGACCTTGGCCATGGATTATTGTTGCTTTAGCTTCATTAGTGGTATTCCCTGATATTTCAAGTATTCAAGAAGCTTTCCCAAATATTTCTGAAGACAAGTTAGGACAAGATTTAGCATATCCAGCAATGCTTACTAAACTTCCATCAGGATTACTTGGAATCGTAGTTGCATCTCTAGGTGCAGCATTTATGTCAACTATTTCAACCCATTTGAATTGGGGTTCATCATATATAGTAAATGATTTTTATAAACAACAGGTTAATAAGTATGCTACAGAAAAGGAATTAGTTAATATTGGAAGAATATCTACTGTTTCTCTTTTTATTCTCAGTTCTCTTTTTGCTCTATTATTGACTAACTCTCTTCAATTATTTGAGGTTATTCTAATGTTTGGAGCTGGAACTGGTTTGATTTTTATTTTAAGATGGTTTTGGTGGAGAATTAATGCATGGAGTGAAATTTCAGCTATGTTTGTTTCAGGATTTATATCAATCATTTTAAATTTTACATTTTTAGGAGATTATCTTTTTTCTGACACTGGATTGTTTGAAACTTATTATAAATTTCCTGCTGTTGTATTAGTTACAACTTTAATATGGTTAATAGTTACTTTTTTAACTAAACCTGATAATTCACAAACTTTAATTAATTTTTGTAAAAAAACTAATCCTGGTGGTCCTGGTTGGGAAAGAATTAAAGTAGAAGCGGAGTCTCAAAATATATCATTTGACACAAAAAGTAAGGATAAAAAATGGTCTGTTCCACTTGGTATATTATGCATGTTATTTGGGTCTTTTGCTATATATTCCATTTTGTTTTCAACAGGTTATTTTATTTATGGAGAAATAAACAATGGAATATCTTTTTTAACAATTGGAATAGTTTTTTCATGGGCTTTAAAATACAATTGGAATAAACTAAATAAACTAAATTAGTATGAATATTAGTTATAAATCACCGGGAGCTTTAGAGGAAACTAGATTTGAAAAAATACACAGTGTAATTTTTGAAGATTCTAAAAAAGCCTCTCTTATTATAGCTAAAGAAATTTCTGATCTTATTATTAAGAAGCAGAAGCAGGATAAAAATTGTGTATTGGGTTTAGCAACCGGTTCATCCCCAATATCTGTATACCAAGAATTAGTCAGAATGCACAAGGAAGATGGGCTTAGTTTTAGAAATGTAGTATCATTTAATCTTGATGAGTATTTTCCGATGACTAAGAAGGATATTAATAGCTACCATTATTTCATGAATATTCATTTGTTTGACCACGTAGATATTGTTAAAAAAAATATTCATATTCCAGATGGAAATATTAAAAAAGAAAGAATAAATGAGTATTGTGCTGAATACGAAAAGAAAATTGCCAAACAAGGTGGAATAGACTTTCAGTTACTTGGAATTGGACGAACCGGTCACATTGGTTTTAATGAACCTGGATCGAATTTTGATTCATTAACTAGATTAGTTCATCTTGATTATCTGACTAGAAATGACGCTAGAAAAGCATTTTTTGGAATCGAAAATGTACCAACAACTGCCATAACTATGGGAATTAAAACAATAAGAAAATCAAAAAGAATTGTTTTAATGGCATGGGGAAATAATAAGTCTTCAGTTGTTCAAAAAGCGATTGAAGGCAAAGTAGATTCTAATATTTCAGCTAGTTATCTACAAAATCATAAAAATGCAACTTTTGTTCTTGATAGATCAGCTTCGGAGGATTTAACTAGAGTCAAATCACCTTGGAGAACGGGTTCATCAAACTGGAATGAAGACTTAAAAGCAAAAGCGGTAGCATGGCTTTGTGAAAAAACAAATAAATCAATTTTAACACTTACGGAGTCTGATTATAACGAAAATAATTTGTCAGAACTTTTAATGGAAAAATCATATTATGATTTGAATTTAGATTTCTACAAAAGAATTCATAGGTCAATCACTGGTTGGCCTGGTGGTAAACCTGACTCAGACGATAAGGCCAGGCCTGAAAGATCAAAGCCTGCCAAAAAAAGAGTATTGATCTTCAGCCCTCATCCTGATGATGATGTGATTTCCATGGGTGGTACTTTTGATAGGCTTGTTTCACAGGGACATGAAGTTCATGTAGCTTATCAAACCTCAGGTAATATTGCTGTAAGTAATTCTGATGTATTGAGATATTTAGAAGTAATTAACTCCACTTTTCCTGATTGCGAATGTGAAAATGATGAACTTATTGAAATACTAAAAAATAGCTCTGATATTATAAATAATTCAAGAATAAGAGAAATTGCAACTACAATCAGAGAAAAAGAATCCCTTGCAGCTACACGTTTTATAGGGATTCCTGATAATCAAGTACACTTTTTGAAATTACCTTTTTATGAGACAGGTACCATAAAGAAAAATTTACCTACTATCGATGATAAAAAAATAATTTCAGAAATAATAACAAAAATTAAACCTCATCAAATATATGCAGCTGGTGATTTAGCTGATCCACATGGAACTCACAAGGTATGCTTAGATATATTGTTTGATTCACTTAATGATTTAAAACTTAAGACTTTTATGAAAGATTGTTGGGTTTGGTTGTATAGAGGTGCTTGGCATGAGTGGCCAGTTCATGAAATTGATATGGCTGTTCCTATGAGTCCTTTTCAGGTTTTAAGAAAAAGAAAAGCTATTTTCTATCATCAAACACAAAAAGACAATGTAATGTTTCAAGGTGACGATAACAGAGAATTTTGGGTTAGAACTGAGGATAGAAATCGTGCTATAGCTAAAAAGTTTAGGAACATAGGTATGTCTGATTATACAGCCATTGAAACTTTTAAAAGATATCATTTTTAGGTATCTTCCATAAATGCAAATCATAAAGGAAGTCTGTGTAGATTCTTTGACAGATGCTATTTGTGCGCAAAAAAATGGTGCAGATAGAATTGAGTTATGTTCCAGGTTAGATTTAGATGGTTTGACACCTGAAAAAGAGCTAATTAAAAAGACAATTTCTAAATTACAAATCCCAATAAGAGTTATGATTAGACCTAATGGAAATGGATTTGTTTACAACCAAAGTCATTTAAAAAATATGATTGATAGTATAGAGTTTTGTAAATCATTAAATGTTGATGGAGTTGTTTTAGGTTGTTTAGATTCAGAGAATAACTTAGATTTTACTCAAATATCTAAATTAGCTTCAATTGCAAAACCATTAAAGGTAATAGTTCATAAGGCAATTGATTATTCAAATTCTGTAATGGGTTCTTTTGAAAAAATCATACAGGATCCAAATATTAATGGTGTTTTATCCTCAGGTGGAAAGCAATTTGCAAAAGATGGGCTAGAATCTCTAAAAAAAATGTTAGATTTAGCTCCAAATAATTTTGAAGTTATTAGTGCTGGAGGGATTACCTTTCAAAATTTTCAAACTATACACTCAATACTAAATGGAAAATATTATCACGGAAAAAAAATTATTAAAATTTAAATATTATGGAAAATATTGTAAATGTTAATCAAAAAACTTTTTTGGGTCATCCAATGGGACTGTTTATATTGTTCTTTACTGAACTTTGGGAACGTTTCAGTTATTATGGAATGCGTGCAATTCTTGTACTTTACTTAGTTTCTGAAACTTCTGGAGATAATCCTGGTATGGGTTGGTCAGATAGTTCTGCTCTTGCTCTATATGGTTGGTATACTATGTTTGTCTATTTAGCAACAATACCTGGTGGAATATTAGCTGACAGGTATTTGGGCCAAAGAAAATCAGTTATGCTTGGAGGATTATTATTGTGTTTTGGTCATGGTATTTTAGCTGTTGAAGCATTGTGGGCATTTTATACTGGATTAGCTTTTATTGTTTTAGGTGTTGGATGCTTAAAAGGAAATATTTCTACTATGGTAGGAGGTCTGTATGGAAAAAATGATCATAATAAAAGAGACATGGGGTTCTATATATTTTACATGGGTATAAACATTGGGGCAGCAGTTTCTGCACTTTTGGTTGGATATATTGGTGAAGTATACAATTGGCATTATGGTTTTGGATTGGCTGGAATTGGTATGGCAATTGGTCAAATTGGATATTGGAAAGGTCAAAAATATTTAACTCATGTTGGAAACTTAATTAAACTCGAACCAAATAAAGAAGATAAACCTGATAACTTGTTTTTCCAAATATTTAAGAAAACCAATTCGTTAGTTGGATTTTCAATTACTGCTTTAATTGGAATTTATATTGGAATAAGTGGTGATTGGAATTATGGTCTGTTATTTATAGCTATTGCATTTGCTATTGGGTTTGCAATAGTAGTTTATAATGATGGCAATAAAATTGAAAAGGATAGAATTTTAGTTACTTATTTAGCATTTTTAATTGTTATTGTTTTTTGGGGAGCTTTTGAACAAGCAGGTGGTTTAATGAATCTATATGCCTCACAAAAAACTGATTTGGCTTTAGGCTCTTTTATGGTTCCAGCTAGTTGGTTTCAGTCTGCAAATGCTACATATATTTTAATTTTTGCAACTATTATAGGATCTTTTTGGATATGGTGGAAGAAAAAAGGTTACGAACACTCCTCACTTTTCAAAATGGCAGTGGGTGTTGTAATTATGGGTCTTGGTTTTGGTTTTATGGCAATGGCAGCAAATGAAGTAAATTATGATGCAAGCGGAAACATTACTCAAAAATCTGCAATGTATTGGTTATTGTTAGCTTATTTATTTCATACAATTGGTGAATTATGCGCTTCACCTGTAGCACTATCATTTATTACTAAACTAGCTCCTGCAAGATGGGGAGCCTTTATGATGGGTGCTTATTTTGCTGCTACTGGTTTAGGAAATAAACTTGCGGGATCGATAGGAGAAAATGCAGCTGAAGTAGGTGATTTTTGGACATTTTCTGGTATAACAATTTTTTGCACAATTTTTGGGGTACTAGTAATACTAATTATAAGACCACTCAAAAGATTAGTTCATGACGCGGAATAGTTTAGTAAAGTTATTTTTTATTTTTTTTGTTCTATTTAATAGTTTTGTGTTTTCCCAAGAAATTAATTGGATGAGCTTGAAAGATGTTGCAGAAGCTCAAAAAACTAATCCAAAAAATGTATTAATTGATGTTTACACCAACTGGTGCGGTCCATGCAAATTAATGGATAAAAATACTTTTAGCAATCCTGATATAATTAGAATAATTAATAAAAATTATTATGCAGTAAAATTTAATGCTGAAGGAAACGAAACAGTTAAGTTCATGAATAAAGTTTTTACTAACCCTAATTTTGACAGTACAAAAACTCAACGAAGAAACTCGTCACATCAATTTACTCAGTTTTTAGGCGTTAATGCATACCCGTCAACCCTTTTTTTTGATTCGGAGATGAATTATCTCACACCTGTGAGAGGTTATTTGAATCCAAAGCAGATTGAGATCTACCTATTATTATTCAAAGACGATAGCTATAAAGACGTGAAATCTCAAAGTGATTTTGACAATTTTATCAAGAATTTTAAAAGTCAAGTAAGAAGTTAATTATTTCTTATTAGCTTTTTCAATATACATGTCAAGAGCTTTTGACATTGATGGAACTTTGGGACTTGGCGCTGAAATATCAATTCTTAAACCAGCATTTTCGGCAGCTTTAACAGTTGTTTTCCCAAACACAGCAATCCTTGTGTTATTTTGTTTGAAATCAGGAAAATTATGAATTAGTGACTCTATTCCAGACGGGCTAAAGAAGACTAAGATATCATAGTAAACATCCTTTAGGTGAGACAAATCACTAATTTCAGTTTTATAAAACGTTCCTTGAGTCCACCTAACTCCAAGTTCATCTAGTTTTGAAGGAATAGCAGGAGACAAAACATTGGCACACGGAATAAGATAGTTTTCTTCGCTGTATTTTGAAATTTGCTCAGTCAAATCATTAAAAGTTCTTCCTCCCACATAGATTTTTCTTTTTCTATAAACTACATATTTTTGAAGGTAAAATGCTACCGCTTCAGAGAGACAAAAGTATTTTAAAGCATTAGGAATGGGAAATCTCATTTCTTCAGCTACTCTAAAAAAATGATCTACAGCATTTCTGCTAGTTAGGATAATCGCTGAAAATTTAGATAGATCAATTTTTTGTCTTCTAACTTCTCTTGCGGTCATTCCCTCAACATGAATAAAAGGAATAAAATCAATTTTTACTTTTCTTTTTTTCTTAAGGGATATGTATGGTGAATTTTCGATTGTTGGAGCAGGTTGTGAAACTAAAACAGATTTAACTTTCATATTGCTTTATTATTTTAAAAAACTAATAATGCCTACAATAGGCGCTATTTCGAACGTGCAAAGATATAAAATAAAATAGACAAGGCCTTTAAAGGAATTATTTAGAGTTTTATTGTAAATAAATCTGTAAAAAAGTAATTGATAGCAACATATTAAAATAACAGAAAGAGTGAACGCTGTTTCAAAAGAAAAATTACTAAACGTGAATAAAAAAAGAAAAAAAAACAGATGAATTGAAAATAAGTTTTTTATTCCAATCCTATAATTGGTCAGTTCTTTTAATTTTTTTTGATATTTAAATAGATAAGCTAAAACTTTCTCTAGTACAAACTTTAAAAAAATTCCCAACAGTATTATTAGATTCCAAGTCATATAATTTTCAAAGTCATTTTCCTGAAAATAGTTTTTAGTATCAAAAAAATAATTTATTAAAAAAGCAGTTGTTAATATTCTTAAAAATATGAATGAAATATTTATTGGAGAACTTATTCTTTGACCTGAAACAAAGTAGAAATACCTATGTATATTCCAAAATGCTAGAAAATATTGAAATCTAATTCCTAAACTTACTCTAGCAATTAAAATTAAAATAGTACATATTATAAAAATAATTTTGATCCAATTTTCAACTGGCAGATAAATTATCTCTAGCTCATTCATTATTCAAAATTAGTAATATTTTAAACCCTAGCTATATATACTTTTGAAATCAGTATTTTTGTATGACTTTATGATTAAATCAATAGTAATTATTCCAACTTATAATGAAGCAGAGAATGTTATAAATATTATTAACAAAGTCTTATCTCTGCCAGTTTCATTTGATATTTTAATAGTTGATGATAATTCTCCAGATGGTACGGCATCATTAGTAAATGAATTGATTAGAAAAATTGATAACAAAGTATATATAATAAACAGGCCTACCAAAGCAGGTCTGGGGAAGGCTTACAAAGAAGGCTTTCTATGGGCTTTAGAAAAACAATACGATTATATTTTTGAAATGGATGCAGATTTTTCTCATGATCCAAACGATTTAGTTAGAATGTTTAATAATTTGACTGATTATGATGTGGTTATTGGGTCAAGGTACATAGATGGAATTAATGTAGTTAATTGGCCACTTAGCAGAATTATTTTGTCATATTTTGCTTCAATTTATTCAAGAATAATCACAGGAATGCCAGTAAAGGACGCTACATCTGGTTTTGTAGGATATAAAAGTAAAGTTTTAAAAAGTATTGATTTAAAATCACTTGTTTTCAACGGATATGCTTTTCAAATAGAATTAAAATTTAAGTCTTATCTAAATAAATTTAA